>Ga0209700_104932_pt1 | contig 23285 bp, 13 predicted proteins | sample SiratroredBW_FD_187528 | JGI IMG/M metagenome (GOLD analysis project Ga0209700, IMG submission 187528) | Root nodule microbial communities of legume samples collected from California, USA - Siratro red BW (SPAdes) (version 2) | ecosystem: Host-associated > Plants > Roots > Nodule | place: USA... | reverse complement strand
ATTATTGTCATTGTAACTAGTATTATTGTTATTATTATTATTATTATTATTATTATTATTATTATTATTATTAATATTAATACTTTAAATTTTATTAATATTATTATTATTATTATAAATCTAATTAATATTATTTTTATCGATATTATTAATATTATTGTTGATATTATTTATATTATATTTAATATATTTTTTTTATAAAAGTAAAAATTTTATTAATAATAATAATTTTATTAATAGTATTAATAATCGTAATCATAAGTGTCATCATAATAAGAAATAATAATCATAATATGATCACATTGTTTGTCTGACATAGTGGTTAAAGGTTCATTTCTACACTCAAGGGTCCTGTTCAACTCTTCCTTGTGGGTAATTTCTGATTACCAATAGATTTTTGTTATTACCTACCAATTTTTGCCGTAGATAAATTCAATTTTTTTTATGGTGATCCACAATCACTAAACAAATATTTTCAAAAACCTTACAACGTGGAATAGTTTTTCTCATTGAGATTTTTATAATTCACTAGGTTGATTTTTTAGTAGTCTTCTTACCATAAGCAAGTCTCCTTCACAAGGTTGAATTTCTTCTTCAGACTCTAAAATTTTGCTTCATAGGAGAAGACAGAATCTTTAGTGTTTTAATGTCTTCTTCTTTACAATCGTATTTCTATTTCGAAAACACTAAGAAGAATAATGTCCTCATTTAAGGCATTTAAAACACTGAGCATCCCTTTGTTTGGAGTTTGAAGATTCTTTTTTGTATTTTTCTATTGTTTTTCATTTTTTGGTGGTCTCTCTGTTCTAGAGGAGTAATCCTCCCTCTTATATTCCTTATGGGAGTAATGCATGCTAGGATAATCCTTTTTGGAACTTGTCTTCCTCTTGAGTTGTGGTTCCACCCTAATGCATATTTGTACCAAATCATTCAGATCATTATAGGGTAACAACTTCACCCTATCCTGGATCTCATAATAGAGACCACTCTAAAATCTAGCCATAGTAATCTTCGATTCTTCACAAATCCCTACCCCCATCATTAATAACCACAACATATCCCTTTGTTGGAAGTGTTGAAGCTTGTCCATTAGCTCCCTATCGTAATAAGAGGGTACATGGCATTTCCGAATGACTGATCTTAATTCATTTCAATACTGAATCGGAGGAAGATGATGAGCTTTTCAGTCACAAACAATAGCATTCTACCAATACATTGTTGTTCCTAAAAACTAATAGCAGCCAGGTACACTTGTTTATTCTCGTGGACTTCGTAGGACTCAAAAATATGTTCCACCTTCATATCTTAATCCAAAAATTCTTCAACATTATGGATATTGTTTCTTGGGGGTGTTTACGATTTCGATCAACTTGTGAAGAGATGAAGAACACAACCCACCAAATGCAAGAAGAAAATAGCACAACACATCTAGGTATGAAGGGATGAATGTTCACAACAATGTTAAAAAACAACAAGTAACAATGTAAAATGAAATAAGGAAGAAGATGGTAGAAAGAACACGCCACCTATGAAAGAATTTCCATGGATAAGTTCTTAAAGAGCCACCACTTGAGAAAGCTTATCAAGATAAGAACTCAAAAGAAAGAGAAAGGAGACAACTCAACTTTCAAAGAAAACTTTTCAATGGTAATTTCATTCACTCTACTCATGATGATTTATACAAAGGATGTACTCCTATTTATAATGGTTCATGGGAGAAGTATCACAATCAGAGAAAAATTACTTTGATGCTTACTTTTCTTATTATAAAAAGAACACAATATTTTCTCAATAAGACACATAAAAATCACTTTCTTCTCTTTTATATTGCTTTAGTATTTTAGAGGAAAAAATGAGGATCAATACTTTCGCTTTCAATATTCTCCTTGTAGTTGTTTTTGCTTCTAAGAGATAATATTATTTTTCCCTCACTACAAAAACTCATGTATGTAGTGGCATTTTCTTTTATATACAATGTCGATTACAAATGTCACTTTATACGTGTGTGGTGTTTCCGCGTACCACCATAGATCTAGGTGCCACAAAATATAAAATAGCAATTTTGCACGAACTACTGCAAGATCCACCATATAACAAATTTTATAAAGCGACTTTTTTTTTGCACGTAAACAATGTTAATTGAAATTGTCATAATTATTTTTATTGATAAATCGTTTTAACAAAAAAAATGGTACATGTGAATGCCATTATGAACGTTTTAATATGACGCTTGTTATGACCATATTATAATAAATTGTGAATTATAATACGTTAGTTCAAACTGTCGTAATTAGAATATTAAATAAATGGAATATATCCAGCATTTTATAACTATATCTAGTATTTCACGATTAAACAATTTTCATAATTATATATATTACATACACATAATTATCTAGTATATTACAACAAAAGTATAATAACACAAATTTTATAATAACAAGATATCATTTAAGTGCAACACATATTGTGTTCCAACACATTTGACAAAATATTATGTTCCAACACATACTAATTTGTCCTAAAATTGTCCATGCACATTTAAGTGCTAAAAGACTAATACTATTACAAGCTTTTTAAATTGTCCAGGTCCAATTGACAAGTGAACTACTATAAAAAATGGCAACATATTTAATTTGTCTTGCTGCCTCCACTTGATCCTATAATGTGATTTGGGGATAGAACACCACTTACAACATCTGATGTCTAAAATAAAGAAAAGAAAGTTCTAATTTTGTACACAATAAATTGTATATGTTAAATACTATAGTAAAATGTATACATCAATACTACAACATAATGTATTTGAGGCACGTACCAAACTAGGTGTCATGGCAGCAAAATGTTTAGGAACATCTAATCTTGTAGCAATGTAAGGAAGCAAGTAATTCATTTGATCCTTCAGAGTTGCAAGCTCAGTTTCCATCTCTACTATCTTATCCTCAACTTCTGGTGAAGGTGCTCTTGAGGAAGCATAGTTCATACCACTTAATCTTGTTGTGGATTTCTTAAAAGTAAGAGTAGAACAAGATCCAAATGACAGTCCTTTAACCTAATCTGGATGCTCTTTACCAAATATGACACCAACTGGATCATTTGGAGATATATTTGATGCAGTTTCTGGATTTTTCAACATTAACTCATCAATTTTTTCTTGCAAAAAACAACATGTGCAACATATGTGATCCTTAAGCACTTAAACAACAGCTAAACAACATTAATATGCAATTCAATCAATAAAGCAATATTTAAAACAGTTCAACAGAGGTGTCATTTTACCCAAATCTTCGAAGCTTCATCATTGACATAAGTTCCTTTTATGTGTGATCTTCCACATTTCAGCTCTCCCAATATTCCTACCATTCTCAATTTTCTATGTTCCAACAAAGATGATATAAGAAAATTGAAATACCAAATTCAAAAGTCAAAGTACAACTATAGAAAATATCCCTTCTTCTTCATAAAGACGTAGCACCAAATTCAGAAATCAGATTATACTATATATTGAAATTCCAAATTCAGAAATCAAAGTACAAATATACCAAATTATCCCTTCTTCTTGATAAAGACATATCACCACCAGTGTGAGGAATAGTTTTCGTCTTCCTTATATATCTATTTCTATTACACAGGGTCTACAAAATGAAAATGAAATGAAATTAATGCAATACAAATTTAAAATTAGAGTTATCAAGAGTGTAGTGTGTATCACTGTGGAAGGCCTGAGATGATAATCAACAAACACAACTTATTGTTCCATGTTACGACCTTCTGGAATATTCTTGATAAGGTCATTTCTGGTCATAAAAGGGTCATAAAATTCATTCCAAAGCTTGCATTTGTACTCCATCCACAGTTTTCTAATTATGAACATAACATCTCTTTTGGCCAAATCTTCATTTAGCTTGAAACAAAATCGAGAATTCAAATAAAAGAGAATTTTATCCACATGTATTGATTAAATTAAATAAGACTATACAGTATATGATTTTTTTAGCTATAGTGCACTCTCCCACACTCTATATTTGTAAGCATTTGGTATATTGATGAGTATATTTTTATTCACATTTAGAGTATTTAACCTTGACTTTCGTAGACTATAATTGAGAATAAATTTATTGCTTTAAATAAGATTTACCCAATCAAGATTAATTGGGCCTTAATTGATATTATTGGTTAAACTTGGATTTTAAGCATATTCTCTTACTTTTCTTGTTTATAATTATTTGTTGATATTCTATGAGCTCCAAATCTAATCAAATCTTTTGCCAAGATATTATTCAGATTTTCTATAAAGATGATCCTCTGCAATTCTTACTTGATTTAGAGCAAATCTCCATCAAATATTTTATAATATCTTTTACAGCAAATTCAATTATTATGAGTTGATATATGGAATAGGATTCGGAAACAAAATATTTGAAAGAAATTGAGAGATGGAAAATCTACAGCTTTACTGGAAAGAAGATGTTTACAAAATCAATCTTTGACACATAAGGAAACATCTGTTAATTGCAAGGACAATATATAAGAATTAAATCTAAGTTAATTTCTTGAAGAAAAGGAGATTATAAATAAATGTTGGAGAAGCCATGAAGGACACACATCGCTGTATAGCATAAACTCTAGTTTTATTTTCTTTTGTATTTTGGTAATCCTCATGGAAGGCTAAACTCGTTTGGGTTTATTCTCTTGTGATTTCATAATGAATTATGAGGTTTCTATTTAATAAAGTTTTATTCTTTACATTCTCTATAACAGTTGTGCTATATTGTTGGTCTTTTTGAATTTTGGTTTTGGAAAAGTATTTATTTCTGAATGCTTCTTGAGAATTCAATTATTTTTCCTTTAATTAGAGTTCTTGGTTAATTTGCTTAGTCTTAATCAATTTCTTGTACGCTTAGTCAAGAGGTAAAAGATATATATCTCACTGAGTATACGCTTGGAGACGAGGTGAGGTAATGAATATATTAATAGACGTTTGTTTTGCTAATAAGATTCTGTTGAATTTGATTGACGCTTATTTGATTAAGTTCAATAATGTGAGGAGAATTGAAGGATAATAATCTTAAGAAAACCAAGGAAGAATTTGTAATGAAAGAACTTGAGAGTCAACCTATTCTCTTTATTAATTCTAAATTATCTATTTTAATTTCCTGCTCAACAATCTCAAACATCCCTCTTTAATTTTCTATTATTACTAACTTTTCTTACTGTAGATAAATTTTGAATATTGATTGTCTGAATTTATTATTGGATTTGTTGGAAGACGACTTGGGGTTAACTTTCCCTTATCTATACTATCATATCTTTGGTGTTAGATAGTCTAGCACTATGTTAGGCATTCAACACTGAAATTCTTTTAATTTGCCCATGAAACGACTACGATCAAATTTGGCATCATTGTCGGGGAGTCCAATTTGAGTTTTAGTTTTCAAGTTTCTTATTTATGTACATTTTATTTTTTTTTGTATTCATCTGCTTAATATTTTTTTCCGTATCTAACTTTATTTTTATTTTGTTAGTTACATTTAATTAGTTCTTCAAGCAATAGAGTGATTGCATTAAAAAAATTAAATCTATAAAAAAGATAAAAAAATATTTGAAAAAAAATATAAAATTCAATATTGTTTTATGTTTTTATATTTTATTTGATTTTATTTTGATTTGTCATATTTTATTTCTATCTTTAATTATTGTTTTTATCTTTATTTTTAATTTTGCTATTTTTATTTTTATTCTTAATTTTGGGTGCTATTTTTTTAATTTTTGTTTTTTGTTTTGGTTTTAGCAATTTTAATTTCAATTTTATCTTCATTTTTTTTTCAATTTAAACTTTAGTTTTCTTTCTTTTTAATTTTTAAATATCAATTTTTTTAAGAAAAATTTGTGAAAGTGGTTTAGGAATAACTTTGGCTAGGAAAGACTTAGTGCTTAAGAATGTCTACTTGTGACTCACATCTCTTTTCTGAGAGTTTACTTAATAAACTTTCAACATCTTTTCTTTAAAAAAATAAATAAAATAAATATATTTGATTTTAATCTTTCTAACATGGCTGAAAGAACTTTAAGAGAACTTGTAGCACCAAATATGGCCATTCAGACCTTATGCATAGAATATCCTGATTTAGATGTAGAATGTGAATTGAAATCTGCTTTAATCCATTTTCTGTCGAAGTTTCATGGTCTTGCAGGAGAAGATCCACGTAATCATTTAAAGGAATTTCATATATTTTGCACCACCATGAGACCATCTAGAGTCCCAGAAGAACAGATTAAGTTGAAGGCATTCCCTTTTTCTTTGCAAGATGCAGAAAAAGACTAGTTGTATTATTTGCCACCAAGATCAGTGACCAGTTGGGAGAATCTGAAAATAATGTTCCTAGAGAAATTCTTCCCTGCATCTAGAGTGACTGTCATCCATAAGGAGATATGCGACATTAGACATTTGGAGCGGGAGAGTTTGCATGAATATTAGGAAAGGTTTAAAAGACTCTGTGCAAGTTGTCCTTATCATGAAATCCACGAGCAACTGCTCATCCAGTATTTCTAGAAAGGTTTGATGTTCATGGACAGACAAATGATAAATGCAGCCAGTGAAGGAGCTTTTGTAGACAAGACCCATGTTGCAGCAAGACTTCTGATTGAGAACATGGCTTCCAATAATCAGCAGTTTGGTACCAGAAGCAACTCAATTACCTTATCTAGAGGAGTTCATGAAATCAGTACCTCTCATGTTGCTAATCATAGTAACTAGAGAGCAAGCTAGATGATTTAGCAACATTAGTTAAACAACTAGTTAAGACTCAAGTAGCTGCTAAACTATGTGCAATCTGCACTTCTGCTGACCATCCCACTGATACTTGCCCGGCATTGAATGAAACTGAGGAGAAAACACTAAATCTCCTCAAGCATACACTGCTAACATTTACAATGAAGGTAGATAATCTAATCAACAGATATATGACCATGATTTATCCTCAAACAGATAAAATCCAGGTTAGAGAAATCATCCGGATCTAAGGTGGGAAATTTCAAGTCAACAGCAACAACAACCAGTTTCAACACAAGTTGTTGCTCCTACAAAAAGTGAACCCCTTTTTAGAAGAAATGATGAAACAGCTGATGCAGTCCCAGGCCAACATGGCAAATCAGATTGGTCAATTGGCCACTAGTATAAATCAGATGCAATCTAAGAGTTCTGATAAGCTTTCTTCTCAAATAGTAATCAATCCGCAAAATGTCAGTGCCAATACATTAAGATCAGGTAAAGATCTACAAGCATCTGAACCTGAAGTAGAGTCCACCAAAGTAGACAGTCAACCTGGACTATTTAATTTGTCGAATACCTTTGTTTCAAAAGAATTTATGCTAAAGAGAATTGAGTCATCTACCACTAGTCCTACGAGACCATCTATCCCTATTCCTTTTCCACATAGAGTTGTGCAGAAGAATATAAAGTTGGAAGAGGCTGAAAAGGAGATCCTAGAGACCTTCAGAAAAGTAGAGGTCAACATTCCTCTACTAGATGCCATCAAGCAGATCCCCAAGTATGCCAAATTTCTGAAAGATTTGTGCACTCACAAGAGACATCTAAAAGGTAATGAGAAGGTGAATATGGAAGGAATGTTTCTGCACTTATTGCTAAACATGGGGTTAAAATTCCTGAAAAATGTAAGACCCAGGAACACTTATTATCCCTTACACCATAGGCAATAAGTCGTTTGATAATGCTATGCTTGACTTAGGAGCATCTATTAATGTTATGCCTTTATCTGTTTTCACTTCCTTGTCTCTTAGCCCTTTAAGAACTACAGGCGTTGAAATCCAGTTGGCTAATAGAAGCATACTCATAGAAGATGTGCTTGTGCAAGTTGAAGATCTAATTTTTTCTGCAGATTTTTACATTCTGAACATGGAAGGAGGAAATTCCTACACTAGTGCAGCCACCATCATTTTAGGCAGACCATTTTTAAAGACAGCTCGAACCAAGATTGATGTTCATGCTGATAAACTGACCATGGAATTTGGTGACCATCTAGTGCAATGTAGCATACCATACACTATAAAACAACCAGTCCAAAACTGTTTTCTTCATAAATACACTTACTGGTTTTGAAAATGATAATTTGTTTGAAGATTTTGATTTTTCTGAACTATCCAGTGTTGATAATACTTTCCTTTGTGACTCATGTATTGGTTCATATATTTGCCAAATATGTGTAGAGATAGAAAAATGTATAACTTGTGATGTAGACACTAGTAATACTATACCAGGTTTGACTAACGAGTTAGAATTCACAAGTGCAACCACAACAACTATGCTTAAGGCTAACCCAGCTGATTTGCAGGTATTGAAATTTTTGAACCAGTGTCATCTGTCTAGCTACCACTGAAGGAGTTGGAACCTTTGTTAATCCCTATTTTAACTGATTCTAACACTGATTTTTCCTGTTATTTATGTTGTGATCCATCCATTTGTAGCAAATGTGCTGAAATAAATAAGTTCTTAACCATTCATTTTGAAGATTCTAAAACAGGGTCTGAAATGAAACTATCAGCAAAGCCAAATTACACAGATACCATTGAAAATTATGTTTTAGTTTATGCGGTGCAACAAATTTCATTGGAGGAGAATCATAGGCTCCTTATGATCCATGTAAATGATGACAGTTTAGAAGAGGATGACACTGTTTTCTCATGTTTAAGGTTTCGTAGACATCCTCCTGCACAACCACCACCACCTCGTGAGTAACACCGACTCCATTATCTACCGTACCTAGACCATCTAATCAACCCTTCCACCACCCGTTGCCACCCATAGGTGGTTCCTTACCACATCTTCACCACTCCTCTTCATATCTAGTGAGCTACTCATGGGAGCATATTTTCGACCATATTCGCCCCCTGAAACATTCCATTCTTACCTTGCTGCACTTAGGTTCCTCACAACAGGTGTCCTCCTTATTTCACCAAGGTTCTGTATGCATTTGTTAGACCTTCCAATGAGTATGGGAATAATTCATGTGCCACACTACACAAAGGACCTTAGTTTTTACTGCAAAGGAGATGGTTGAGAAGAGTAGTTGCAATTCTTCTTTTTCTTCAAGCTTGACGAGGGAGTTTTTCTTTCCTTACTTTTATCTTACATGTTTATTTGATTGTTGTTGCATTGAGGACAATGTCTGATTTAAGTGTATTTGCATACCATCATCTTCATTAAATTCATTCACATCATGCCCCACAAACCCAAATGTATCGTTCAACATGTCTTCCATTTGATTTTGAAGTTCTATAAAATCTTCGACCGCATGCACACTTGTAGCATCCACAGACTCAGTTACACTTGGTCCTTCACCATGCAAATACCAAATTTTGTAGTTTTGAGGGAAATATCTACATGTTAAGTGTTCATGAACTACATCCCTTGTTTTCCACTTCTTGAAACCACACTTTGAAATGGACACTTAATGACATGACCATTAGCATGTCTGAATGCAAATTCTAAGAACACATTCAACCCATTTGCATATTCATTGTTGTATTGGGGTCTAGAAATCCACAATTTATCTATTGGCGTGACTATAAAACAAACAACAAAAGGAAAAAGTAATTATCTACGAAGGAGATGATAAAAGGTTCAAAGAAAGGTGTTCTTTTATGCAAAACACTTCATTCCATTCATAGTTAACTATAAACATAGTTAACCAAATCCTACAATTACCAAACTTGTTGTTTGGTAATTTTTTTTAGATCATACATACATACACATCATAATGAAAAAGGCTATTGTTTCTTTAAAGGAAAAGTCCTTAACCTACTCAGATAGTTGGGTCGGGTAAGAATAGATACTATTACTTGTCTAATTTGTTGGGGTCTTAAATTTATACTACATAAGTTAAGAACAAATACATCTTACCATACCCAAGCCATGATTTAAAAAAATAAATAAATAGTGGTAATTATGCATTCAATAGTAATTACAGTAAATAGAGAAAATAAGTTCCAATAAATTACATTTTTTTCCAAATAATACAGTAATATGAATGGAATTTGTGCCTAAAATAAAGTAATATGAATGAAATTACAATTGTGTTAAATAATACAGTAATATGAATGAAAGCTCAAATGACTTGGAGAAATTTTAAATTTGTATTCATTTATAGAAGGAGTTTCATTTTCCTTTTGTACCACTTATTTTCATAGTTATGAACATAATTTTTTGGTTTATAGGCTGTGAATATGCAATTTGTAATTATATTCAAAGGTGTATACCTTTTGTAGAAACAAATTCTTCAATATGAATGGAACTTGTGCCTAAAATATAGTTGTTTTGTATTGCATATATAATGAGTAGTTCTTATTTTGGAAATTATAGGCAAGAAGAGCATTGCGTGCCCTGAGAGGTTTGGTAAGGCTGAAAACCGTAGTGCAGAGGCAATCAGTTAAGAGACAAGCTATTAGCACCCTATGAAGTATGCAAAATCTAGCAAGGTTACAATCTCAAATTCGTGAAAGGAGAATCAAAATGTCTAAAGAGAAGCAAGCTCTTTGGTGCCAACTACACCAGAAGCTGGGTGTTGTTGTAGTAAGCATTATGTGCATATTCTACTCTTCTATTATGAACCATTGTGATTAATGTGCAATTTCTAGATTGAGATTAAGGTATTTGGATAGATAAATTCAACCTCCTTTCTAACTTATATTTACTTGGTTAAATATAACCACAATTAATAAAAGTACACTTTAGTTGATTAAGTCATCACCATTATGTAACAACCAATGTAACTTACACAACAACCACTAACAATTTTAGTTGTTGTTGTAGTGCCCTTCTAGTCCTAGATATTCATGTCCCGATAACCAATCATCACCTCTTTCAAAGGACATTAAAAATCTCACTTTATGCACTCTCCTTTCAATCTAGACATCCCAAATATAAACTCAAAAATAAAAAAAAAATATAAATCCCACTCAGAATATAAGTAGTGTTTATTTGGGTCCCTAAATTCTAAAATTAAATGCTTTTGTCTCTGATTTTTCAAATACCAAAGTTCAGATCCTAAAGTTCAGAAAATATTGTCAATATCGTATCATAACATACAAATAGATACAAGAACCAATTCTTGTGCAACAATCTTAAGCAATAAAGAAAAATACCCCTTTCCTCTTAATAAATCAAGTGAAATAACGAGGGGGGAAACTATAATGATATAGATCATCAATAAATAGAATAAAACACATTAACAGAAATAAAACAAATTTAACACTTTTGTATCATATCCAGATCAATAGATGCACACATGTAATCATCCATAGATGCAAACAGAAATAAAACAGCATATGCAACCACTAATCATCCATACAAGCAAACACATGTAAAAAAAACACACACACAGACCAAATCGATAGTTATAACATATCTTTGTTTTGTAGCGTTTATCAGGTGCAGGGATATTGACTCTTGCCTTCCAATATTTTCAATTAACAAATCAAATCAACTCACGAAAAAATTAGAAGAATTCTTTTGTTAGGCACAAATGAAACTAAGCAACTCAGAAAATCAGAAACTAGAACACTTAGAAAATCACATCAAACATACATCAGTTGTTAGATGAAGTGTCACAGTTAACTTCTTCAACTTGTCGCCAAATATATGCAATCAAATGATAGAAATGGTTAGTGTCAATATGAAGTCGAAACATCACGACTTTCATACAAAATGGAAAACAAAAACGAAAACCTGTAAACATCAAAACGTTCTTACTTATCGTCGTCGGTGAGGGCGGTCGAAGGTCACCGATTTTCGAAAACATTCCAATCGGTTAGGGATACATGACACAAATTTGGAAATGACTGTGTTGAAAGAGTTAGGGTTCGAATGATACAAATTTGTGAATGACTGTGTTGGGAGGGATAGGGTTCAAAACGATACAAACTTGGGATTAAGTGTGTTGGGAAAGTTAGTGTCTATTGATGGATTTGGAAATAGAACGAAATGGGAACAAAAATGAAATGATAGGAACGAAAGGTTTCAATTTCGGAACAAAATGGGAACAAAAATGGATTTACTTTGGTCTTTAGTGGTTTCAGTTTAGAGGGAACGAAGGTGTTGGGGTGTTTTCAGTATGTAGCGTTTTCATTGTGGAGGGAAACATGTATTTTCATTTAACATGAAGGAATGAAAAACTAGGCAACGAAAAAGTGGTTCCATTTAAAAAAAACAATAAAGTGGTTCCATTTACAAAACAACAATTGTAAATATTGTCTTTTAAACTCAAAACGTGACAATCATTAAAGTGTCGACTTATATAATATAATATGACAATTTTTTTGAAATGCTATACAAAAACCATCATCACCACATACACGATTTTTTATAATACCTTAGATTTAGAGATAATAATATTCTAATTTTCTTTCCATTAGTAAAATTACATTATTCTTTATTGTATCTTTTCTTCTTTATTTCATATTTATGTTATTTATGAAATCTTATGAATGGAATATAATTTTTAATTATTTGTAACTTTGGTCCTTAATTTTTTACACAATTTTGAATTTTTTAATTATTCATAACTTTATTCAATTTTTAAGTTCCATCATCCCGTAGTTTTTATATTTAATTTTAAACATGACATAGTGAGATTGGAAGGAGACACGTAATGCTTTTTGGTTTTTATGAAACTGAAAACTGTAGCAGCAACATGAACTTATTACTAAATGTAATTTAAAACTGAAAATTGATCAAAATTACTTATAATTAAAAGTTAAGAAACTAAAATTGTGAATATTGTAAAATAGAGAACCAAAATTACTTGAATAAAAGGTCTTAAATGTATCATAGTGTAGAAGCAGATAAATAACTTTCACGGAGGAAGAGACCAAATTTGTTCAACATCAATTATTTACATTCATCTTCTTCTATTTCCAATGATAAAGTTTGTGCTCATGGCAAACAAGAAGAGCTTGACAGACATATAATCAAGACGAATATGTCTCATTATCGTACAAAATTAAGAGGCTATCCAATCATGGGGGCACTTTGGCCTACATATATGTGACCTAGAATTCTTTGCTTGCCAAGGGTAGATCTGTTTATAAACCTCAAGTCAATGTACTTATGTTTCTCTATATGTGATGGGTATATTAGGGCAAGTGAAGTATTTGATGAAAATTTTTGGTAGAGAGAGAAATATCTTGTACTTGATTTGTTTACTAAAAATCTAACAAACCCATGTGTTAGATTCTTGCCCTATAACTAGGATAAATCTTTACAAGTACTTGTAGATGCACAGCTTTGGAAGTGTATGGAAGAATAGTGTGCACATGAAGCCCTCTACGATTTGCTTTTCCAGATCGCTTCAGCTTTTCCTTCTACACAGCTTAAATTCCTCTTCTCGTTGGCTATAAGTTGCTTAAAAATTAAATTCGTACTTTATTCTATTTGCATAAATATGTATTATGCTTTTATAGCTTTAACCTTCGACAACAATATCAGTGTATACGAATTATATATTATGTTTCACTTCCATCGAATCTCTACTTTGATGGGATATTGATAAATTGTTAGTACTGTTAGAAAATACTCAATCAAGGACGTTAAAAGTTAAAAACATAAAAAATAAACTACAGTATTTTATAAAACTAGTACATCAATTTGTTCGTGAAAGTAGTTTTTTGTTTACATGTATAAAACATAATTACCGAACTACATGAAAGAATATACATAGCTAAAAATTTTACATTATTATTTTTTTCTCAATTAGAATTCTTCCAATAAAATATTTCAGTCTAATAATAAGTACACATTATGCCGATAAACAATGTATATTGTGCAAAAAACTCTGTATTTTGAAAAATCAAAGGCATAATATTAGCTTAAGAAAAGAAAATAAATTTATTGACAACGTTATTTTAAAACGTGAATCCTTGACTTCCAAAAGATTTACATGAGATCTGTGGGGGTTATGATAGTTACCCTTCATATGACTGTTAGCTAATAGGTTAAGCCAATGAGCACTTTATTAACATAAGAATTTTCCAGTTTGACTATAAAGCTCACAATTTGTTACCTTTATCTATTTCTCGACATATACGTGTTTCCGCATATACAAAGAGTTAATAATCTTCTTCTTTGTTATAAAACATGTGTATGTGTGAGAGAGAGATAAAAGAGCTGCAACCAAAACGATGCATTGCTAAAGAAAAAAACAAGTTTGAGTGGTGGGTGAATATAGACAAGGAATCGTACTAATTGCACATTTATGCCTTTCTAACATTTTCCTATGAAATTGCACATTTATGCCTTTCTAACATTTTACTATGAAAAGTAAAGGAAAACATTATACAATTTGCCTTTTTAACCATAGAAATTAAAAAATGGAACATTAATTTTGTGATTATTATCAAAATTTCTACCCTTCTTAATTTTGATAAATAGCAAATTTATATTTAATCATTAACTTTAAATTTAAAAGACCAATTTTAACCATATTCTTCTTCTTACATTCATATGCATTATAATTTGGATTACACCCTAAAATCCTAAATCTAAAAAAAAAAAAAAAAAAAAAAAAAAAAAAAAAAAAAAAAAAAATAATCAAAATAAAAAAAAAAATATTATAAAAAAAAAAAAAAAAAAAAAAAAAAAAAAAAAAAAAAAAAAAAAAAAAAAAAAAGACATATAGGTTCAAGTGGTCAAAACATATCTCGTCAACTAAAAATGATAAGCTCAAATGAACTAAAGACATTTGGAATCAAGTCTACCACAAACAATTTAGTTACGACATAACTTTAATGTATTTATGGATAGAAGAATGTATCTTGAATTGGAGTTAATTGATGGAATTTTTCTTACCAAAGTAAGTAAAAGGTCTCCCATGAAGGCCTTGAACCCTAGCCCAACATTAATTCTTGTCTGTGTCTAATCGGAAGCACTTTAAATACAACTTTAATATTTACATTGTTTCTTTTGAAATTACTATATTGATTCATTTTTACTGAATTTCAATCTTACTAGAAAGAAGACACACTACCAAATGTTACCAAAGTCGATTAAATTAACGTTAAATATCTCATAAAACATCAAGATTCATTTACTTTCATTGTGTTGCATGATTTGGAGAAGAAATATTATCCCTCAACACGATACGTACTAACAAAAAGACATAGTTTTTTTTATATATAAAAATTATAGTTCAGTTGATTGAATAGTATACAAGCTGTTCTAAATTTGTTCTGTCCTATTTAATTTCTATGAATACGAAAATAAAATATAAATTTATTTCTTTATTATTTTAATTTAAAACTTATTCAAATTGGAAAAAAAATAATTAATTTCCTCCTTTAACTAAGGTCATGTTTTAACACCAATGTTATCAAACCTCAAAAACACATAACCCAATCATTAACTTGCTAATCCGATTTTTTTAATACTAATGTCTGAATTTTCTTCCATTTGTCCAATATTCCATCAAATAGGAACGAAAATTCAAATTCAAACACCACGACAGTATTTTATGTCATTTTGTTCATTAAAAGACAATAAGATAGTAACCCTTATAACATATGGACCGAAATCCTACAAAATTTGAAAAAGGTGACAGGTTTAGAATATGATTGAAAATGAAAAGAGAGATGAAAATTAAAGTACGTAAGTACATACAGAGATTTTATAGATCTCAGTTACACGTTTCGCAAATTCGAGCACGATCCTATATTAGGGGGTTGCTTATTGAAAGTGCATTTTCCTTTTTAGGTACCCACAAAACAAAAACAAAAAAACTATACAATTGTACAAACATTCAATGAATATTAATTCAACATATCTTAGAAAACTAATATTGCACTAATCAGTCAGTCTTCCAACAAGCCAAGTAATAATGATTATAATTCAAAAATATAAAAAAAATACCATTAATTTCATCTATCTAATAAACTCATTTTTAAATCAATTGAAGAGGAGGGCAACCCGAATAAACATAAACACCAAATCAAAAATACCATTAAACAAGACATTTTGAAAATGAAAGTATAACCCAATGTTTTGTAGTCCAAAAATTATTGTATTTGGTGATAAAATGAAGAAAAGAAAAACGACTTTTGTTATGATGAGCACAACGTTTACGCGTTTACAGTTCCCTGAGAGAGAAGATGAGAAAGTAGACACATACAGTTTAATTAGTTTGTTTGTTTTGATATCCATATTCTTAGCTGCCTAATTCTCTATTATAGTCTTGTCCACTTGCTTTGACAACTTGCCTCAACCCACTCTTTTGCACTATCACAATAGCCTATATATTTCAAGCCACAAAAGAAGAAAGACCAACCAAAAACACAACACAAAGCAATTTCCTTTTCTATGCCCCTCTCTCCCTCTTCCATGGCCTCAATCCCACAGTTCTACCCAAACTACACATTCACTACTCACGATCTTTCGGACTTCCCTACCCCACTCATGAGTGCCAACGCCTCAGTTATGGAGAACACCATGTGGGGTGGTCAAGATAGCTTGATTCCCGTGCTTGATATCAATAATGGTGCACTTGATCATATTGTGTCACTGGATTGTGACACCATGGCTTGTGCCAATTGGATGCCCTCCTTTTCTGACCAAGTTGGGGGGCTTTCGGACTTGGCCATTTCGGACTGCAAAATGGGCTTCTATGGAGGGTTTCAGAACTTCAACGGCAGGTACCAGCCTCATGTTGGGGAGTTTGGAGAAGAATGTTGTGGGTTTGTGGAGGATGTTAAGCCACCTGCATATCCTAATGCTGCAAGAGAAAACTGGGTATGCTTCGATTTTGTTGTTGGATTCCTCGTATTGTTTCGTTCATAATAGTGTAGCACATGCCAAGGTGTTACTTAGGCCATGATCATCAATTCGGTTTAAACCCTTTTTCGTATATTATTATAACAGTTTGTTTTTATATACCAATTTTAAACCATAGTGTGTTTCTTTTAAGAGACTTTTCGTATGTTGAAGGTAGAACAGCGAAGTTTCATTTATTCCCCTAACAAAGTTTTCGCTACATGCTTAAGGATAGCTTTTGATCTGGTCATGAATATAATATATTGCAGATACGTGGTTTCATTTTATTGAATGTTGTTTTTGAAATTGATGGCAGGGCCTTCAAGGTAATCAAATGCAAGCAGTTGAAGAGCCTAACATAAAGGTAGGAAGGTACTCAGAAGAAGAGAGGAAAGAAAGAATTCTCCGATATTTGAAGAAAAGAAATCAGAGAAACTTTAACAAAACCATCAAGGTCCTTTTATATTCTCTCTTTCACACAGAGACACACTTATTCATGACTCTCTCTTTTTTTATCTTTCTGCATAATCTGGAATATGGAATTCACTTTCCATTGACCTATTTCCACAGTACGCATGTCGGAAAACCTTAGCTGATAGGCGAGTGAGAGTTAGGGGAAGGTTTGCAAGGAACAATGAGCTTTGTGATGAAGACATGACATCAAAAAAACATGAGAATCATCATCACCACAAAGAAGACTTCTACGGTGGTGATTCAATCCAGTTCCAGGTAACTTTCAATCTATACTGTTAAGATGGATATTAAGAAACCAGAATCCATAGCTGATGACAATGAAATGTCTTTCTATCGAATGAATTATAATGCTCATACACACTTTAGACCATAAGCTAAGAAACTAAATGTTTTAATGACTACACCTTTTATAGTATGCATGTTTTTTTTTACAAAATATTGAATAAAAAATAATTTTTTTAATTTATTTTAAAACATAAAAAATACCCAATACTAAAAATTTGTAAAAAATTATATGGGAGGGCTTCTTTTTCTATTTTCAATATATATCTCCTTACTCTTAATGTCAAAACACATCTAAATAATTAATTTCTAATCTGATTATTGTTATGCATGCAGTTAAAGAATGATGAGGAGGATTGGCTGCAAGAGGCTATGGCAAGTCTAGTTTATTTATCTCATTCTTCACCAGAAGACATGTAACCTAGCATCAATGATTCCACATGGGAAGTTCATGTTAAGCAGATGTGGTTCAAATGAAACAAGTAGTTGAAGGTGAATAGGAGGAGGAGGAGAGAGTTTACCACAGTTAATTAATTTCGAATTGTATGCTAATTTGTTTTGTTTGAGAATTAATTACGTAGGTGTAAAATTTAATTGCATGGGGGTGTAACAAAGCAGAGGATGTAGATTGTTGATGTTAATTTTATAGGCATCTTTGTTAAGGAATTCGATGGGCCTAGTTTGACTGGATACTTGGGTTGATTGAAGGTATAATATTCCACAGAATAGGGACTTTATGTTTGAGTAGACACAAATATTCCGATAAAAATAGCTTACGAGTCACTATCTCTCGAACTGTTTGGAGTCAATTATATCCATTCATGTAATTGTCATCGTGATGATTACTGAAAGCCACTAATCGGAAATTCTAGTTCCCATATATTGATGGATATGTTGGGCTCTCTAAAGGGACGTTTTAGATTTACCTTCAATATTTACATTTACTTTGAATAGGTTAACTTTCCAAAATGTAACAATTAATGAGTTTTTGGTATTTTTTTTACGTATATTCGTTTGTAAATTTAGTTGGAATATCAATTTTAAAAACCATGCAGAAACATGTTATCTTTACAAAAAGAAACATTAAATAGTCAGAAGTAACGAGTTCCCTATTGAAGATAAAATAAAAATAAATATGACCTTTTTGAAGGAAGACGAACAATGAGCAAGCATCTATATATTCCCTTAAGTATTGTTTTTTGAAATATTTTTCTCCATTTTAAATGGAAGGGGAGATATTGATTTTAAAATAATTTCTGTGCATTGAAACATTTATAAATTATTCAACAAAATAATTTAAGCATATACAGAATAGGTAGCATAAGTCTGCAAAATTTACTTAATATTTATCTGTTTACTGTATAAGTTGTGAAAGCCCTCGAATATAACACCTTATGGATAAAAAATATCATTATTTGTTTATTTTTAAATAGAAATTTATTTATTTATTCATTTTTAAGTTACAACATGTGTCATATTAACTACTTTGTATTAACTTAAAGTGAGCTATACATGTTAAAAAAAGTTCTGTCAATTGAGTATATTTTGTACATTGAAGGAGATTGCATGGAAATTAAATTTTGTCAGGGTATCGTATATATATTACCAAAAAAATACATAACAAAGTTAAATAAAAAGAAAATACAAAAGGAAAGATTTGACTGAAATTATGGGTGGTTGTTCATTTACCGTTTCATATTATCGGTGCAGAAAGATGCTTTCATACATGAAGCAAAATAATTCCTGTATTTTGTCGAGCTAGTGCGAGACGTGGTGTGAAAAGAATTAAAGCACAAGTGAATGCAAAAAAAAAAAAAAAAAAAAAAAAAAAAAAAAAAAAAAAAAAAAAAAAAACTAAGAAAATAGAATTTACATATATATATATATATATATATAGGATTCATTATTAAATAATTTCCTTTGATAGATTTTCTCACCTTGAAGTTTGGACATATTGTGGATATGATAATTATTAGCCTAAAGCTTTTCCATTACTTCTGGATGCCAATCTTGTGTATGGGAAAGACGAAAAAGAAATTATTCTTCATTTGATTGTGGAATATAATGTGAGAAAATTAAGACAAAAACCTACGAATATTAAAGGACAAAAAAGGAAAAAAAAAGGAAAATGCACTCTAATGTAAATTTTGTTGCCCTTCCCACATTTTAAGTATTACCTAGAGGTTTAGGGATAGAGAAACCTTACTCTGTATACTTACTATGTATAAGGGACATTAATGATTTAAAAATAAAATCATAGAAATTTAGGTTAATTATGATTTGGTTGGTGTAAATATTAGATTCCAAATATAACTATAATTAGTTTATAGTTCAACCGATTCAAACCATTCGACTCATTTTTTTATGGGTTTTGTTTTAGAAATGTGTTCATAAATTTTCCATTAAGAACTTAAAAGCATATATCCAACAAAATAGACTTCAACGGACATTAAGAATCCATATTAATAATTTTAAAACTTTATCTTCTGATAAAAGAAACTCTGTTTGGAAAGCACCTAAACTTTTTCTATGAAATTTTTTATTGTTAAAGCCTAAAAGTAAAAAGTGTAAAACACCTCCCAAAGCTTTTACTTGTATTAGTTGCATTTCAATCTATTCCTCGTCTCCTTGCCAATCCAATCAGAAAACAGCACGACAACTTTTCCCAATAAAAAAATAATAAACGAGGAATTAACTTCTTTGGTTCTAATTCTTTTGGAGTATGTCGTTCTCTACAATTTTATACGAGAAGACAGAGTTAAATTTTCTAAACTAGTGTAATTTTTTTTTTAAATTTTTAAAATTGTGTATTTTTTATTTTATTTTTGGATATGGATAAATTGTGCTGAGATTGTATGATATCATTGTGAATAAATCATTCTATTATTGCACAATTTAATTTAAGATATATGAAATTGTGAGAAGATAACACAATTTAGTTAAAGGAATGAAATTGTGGAATAAATGTACCATTTTAATTAACTAATTAATTGATTAATTGAAATCGGTAGGCTACTGCAAGAGTTTAGACTGATTAATTCTCCCACCTTTCCTCTCTTATTTTTCAATGTTGTATTGGGCTGTGCATATAAAATTAAATTAGAATTAATGCACAGTGATAAAACAAAATTAAATTAGAATTAATGCACAGTGATAAAACGATTTTGAAAATTTTGATGAAAATAAAAATGTAGTCATTGAAGTTAATTAATTATCATTTAAGTAATTAAAATAAATGTGAAATTAATTTGAATTGAAGAATATGAAGATTGTTTATGTACTTTAAGGTAATCTATACATAGTTTACTTTTAAAAAAATAGGTTTAAAAAAAATTACAGCAATGGTTATTTTTATAAAAGAAAAAAGATCAGACTGGAAATAGTTTTAAGAAGAAACAAAAATTTAAATAAGTTTGGAAATGTTTATAAAAGAAAAGAAAAAAGCGGAAGTACTTTGAGAATTTTTATAAAAGAAAAAAAAAAGCATGAGTAGTTTTAAAAAAGAAAAAAATATAAATAAGTTTCAGAATTTTTATAAAAGAAAAAAAAAAGTCTAATTAAGTACTTTTAAGAAGGAAAAAAATGTAAATAAATTTTAAAAACTAATCAATTCAAATAATTTAATTTTTCTCTATATATAAACCATTCAAATTAAAACAGATAACTTTTCTTCATATTCTTCCATTCAAATTAATTTCACATTTATTTTAATTACTTAAATGACAATTAATTAATTTGAATGACTACATTTTCATTTTCATCAAAATTTCCAAAAACAGTTTTATCACTATGCATTAATTCTAATTTAATTTTATATGCACAACACAATACAACATGGAAAAATAGGAGAGGAAAGATGGGAGAATTAATTACCTAAACTCTTGCAGTAGCATATACCGATTTCAATTAATCAATTAATTAGGTAATTAAATCGTACATTAATTCTATAATTTCATTACTTTAACTAAATTGTCTTATCTTCTCAACGATTTCATATATCTTGACTTAAATTGTGCAATAATAGAACAATTTATTCACAATAATATCGTACAATCTCTGCATGATTTATCCATATCCAGAAATAAAATAAAAAATATACCATTTTTTGGAATTTCAAAAAAAATTTACACTAGTTTGAGAAATTTGCTGAAGACCAGAAGTAAACGCTAATTTGATATGAAGTCACATAGTGACCTTCTAATTGCTCGAACAATATATATTTTGATAATTATATTTTTTTTTTTTGTACTTTTAATTCGTGGCTTATGACACGTGTTAAATTCAGCTTTTATTTTATACTTAATTTGGTTGTGGAAGGTTTGAGAAAATTCAAGTATTGCCCTTTTATTGTCGTTAATGTGGATGTATAAAAAATTAGGGTGTTCGTCCAAATGACCTATGGAATTCAATTCCAATTCCTTGAAGGCAAGGATGCCATGCCAAGAACATATATATATATATATATATATATATATATATATATATATATATATATATATATATATATATATGCTTATCTGGACCAAGCAAGCATCTAAAAATGGTTCTTATCCTTGTTGAAATTCAAGAATAAGAACGAACTTGATGATATTTTCCGTAGTTTTGTATTGTTTAATACCGTATAACTCAACATACGGCTAGAATTGCAACCAAATATTAAAACAAAGAATTATATAAGCTTTTGTCGCTTTCATGATAAGGACTGTTACCATCAACTTAATACTAGTTCTTCCTCCCTCTTTCTAATGCACAAAATCACAATTCTGAATGCTAATTATGTGATAAGTAGGTCACATAGCTCCAGATGACACTGTTACAAAATATGTTGGAGAGTGGTCCCACCTTGTTGAAATGTCACGTTCTTTAAATCCCCTATCTTTCTATCATATTGCTTTCCTAGGAACTATTAACTTCCTATGCTTGTTATAGTGGTGTCACTATCATAGTTATCTTGCTCTCCAATTCTCATCATCTTCAATCAAGACTTTTATCACATACATATAATAGTCACACAACTTAGTTGGATATTTTTGCGTGGAAAATCTGCATTCACAGAGTAATCTGTGTCAAGCATACGTAGAGAAGAAGAGTATGTAGTAAATTTAAGTAAATTAACTTTTCTTTGTGGTTTCTAGGAATAACAAGTCACAAACATTTCATTGGTTAAAGCAACCTGAGTATAATAGTTTGGTGACATGATGGAATTTTCCGTGTGGTTATGATGTTTTACATAGTATGGTTGATTCCTAGATTGATCAGTCACAACTCAAAAGTAATTCCTCCCAAAATTTTAACTTGGAGGAGCGTGGCCTCTACTACAACCAAAAGCTGTGTAGTCAACAATGGGTTGATTACTAAGCTATATTTGCACACTTTATGTGATTGAAAGTGGAATATAGTATGGTCCTTTTCAGATTCTACCTACAAGTATCCATGTTCCTTCTAGATCTTCACCTTTGCACAATATAATATAATAACATACGTGTGTGTTTTTAATTTACTATATCATGTTATATGTGAATACTTTTGTATAACTTTTTTGACATTGCAGTATTGCCCTTCAACTTTTATATTAATGTTATTGGCAAGAAAATTATATGAGAGTTACATCCACTGTGATTATTATAAAAGAACAATATATTTACTGAAATAAGACTATTGAGATTGATAGAAGTTATTAAGACAGAAAATTATCAACAAAGTATATATATATATA
>Ga0209700_104931_pt1 | contig 23288 bp, 7 predicted proteins | sample SiratroredBW_FD_187528 | JGI IMG/M metagenome (GOLD analysis project Ga0209700, IMG submission 187528) | Root nodule microbial communities of legume samples collected from California, USA - Siratro red BW (SPAdes) (version 2) | ecosystem: Host-associated > Plants > Roots > Nodule | place: USA... | reverse complement strand
TATACACATGGGTAGTCTTCATTGGTAAGAGGCCTTTTGGGAGGTGCCCAAGAGCAAAACCATGAGGGCTTAAGCCCAAAGTGGACAATATCTTACCAATGTGAAGATATGTGTATGTGGTAAATTTCCCGTTGTGCCCAACAATATATTCGTCTTGATAAATTTTTTTACATCTAAAAATGTGACAATAACAAATAAAAAACTGCAAAATTAACCTATGTGCTTCGGGGCATTATTGAAAGTTTATTGGTTGCATACAAATAAAGTTGTCGGTTGATCTATTTTACACTTACAACATTATCTGAACAAAAATAAAATAGATATTAAAGAATGAAATACTTATTTTCCTACATCAAAGACAAAGAGAAGCTTATATAATAAGAGAATACATTTGTACATGGAGTACGAAATTTTGTTATCAATGACATTTTTCTCATTATTTGGATGAGCAGAAAGAGTCGTTATTAAGATTTTCTCTTAACATAGAAACTCTCTTCAGTTATTTGGTTTTCTCTTTCTTTCAAAAGCAATATATATCATGGAAATGTAAATGAGTTGCAGTATATTTCTAAAACTCGTTAAATTACTGTTTTTATTTTCTATTATGGTTTCCTCCATCTTGTTCTTAAATTTGTCACGCGAGAAGTATCATTTTCTTAGTGTCTTATGTTGTTGGTTCATCAAATAAAATTGTAATAAATCAAAAAACTGAAGACATCAAATACAAAAAAACTTACTGATGAATGTCTTTTATGTTGAGTAGTATCTGTTGGTGATATTGCCATTGATGGTATCCCAAAACCAAGAGCTTTTACAACCATTTGTTGTTCTTCCTCTGCACTTTCTTTGCTTTGTTTTAACTCATCTTCACGTTGGTCATCTTCATCTATCTCAGCATGAGTAGATTGGTTTGCATTATTATGTGATGAAGTCAACTCAATCCCTTCAAATAATGCTGCTTCAACTTGAGTCCCAATTGCAGAGTCTTTTGTAGATTCTGTAGTTGATTTCTCATTGCAAATCTCTTTGGCTTTAAAAAGATCACGAAGCGATTCAAGAAATTCTTCTGGGAGATTCGATTCTACTTGGGAAGATCATATAGTAAAGATTAACATCCTCTTCAAAAAGTAACCCACAAGAATAACAAAATATGTATGATTATGAATCATTTATATTTGTAGATTATTTAGATTGTTCGTTAATGAATAGGCTAACAGCATTTAGACTCTTCACATGTTTCTTAAATAATTATAATCATTATTTTTTCAGCATGTGATATTGTTACGTAAAACTAATGCAAAACCAAGCGTAATGTGTAGAAAATATCATATATAGTACCTTGGAGAGAATTAAGAATATCTTGGAAACTTTGAAGGGATGAAGACAAGGAAAGTTTTGGACAATTCTTCACCAAACAATCTTTTACAGTAAGAAATTCACTCTCTTGGCAAAGGCTTGGAAGTTCAACAAATACTGCAGTTTTGATATTTGGAATCTCAGCTGTTTGATCGCTATCCCTTTGGAATACTTCCTCTAGCATACATGCTTCTATGATTACCACAACTTCTAACTTGGGTAGCATTTTGGAAGTTGAAATGGGGAAGACATATTTCAATTTGTTGCATTGTGTTATCACAAGTACTTTTAGCCTTGGGAAAAAAGGCTTTCTCTGATTTTTGGCATCCTCACCAATTATCTGTTTAATTTCATTGCATCTAGATATGGCAAGTGTATGCAAATATGGTAAGCATTCCAGCACAGAAGCAGAAAATATTACTTCAGTTTTTTCACATCCCTCGATTAGTAACACTGTAACGTTTTGTAGAGTAAAAATCATCTGAGGGGTATCCATCAAGGCAATCTTTTTCAATTGCACAGTCATTTCTTTTGCTATCACATCATTGGCATTGGAGTGATCATTTACCTGCAAGTGATTCACCATAGTCACAAAATGGTGGCATGCTCCCACTCAAGCTATACACTATATAAATATAACTTATAAATATAATTAAGATAGTTAAAATCAAAATTTTAATAATAAAATTGTAAGATCCCACTCAAGCTATACTCTAAATAAATATAACATTTCCGGAATCATTTCAAACCAAGCTTTGGAAAGTAACAGAACACAAACATATACATCCAATCAGTGAAATTAAGAAAAAAGTTTAAAGGAGCACAACCTGTAAAAGATTTACAAGTGTTTTTTAAATGAAAAGTTTAGTAATGCTGAAAATTTTGAGTTTGTCTAAATGTATGACATTTGTTATACTAATTATGGGTAATGTTTTGAAAACAAGACAGTACTCGTGCATAAAGTTGATTTTCACATTAAGAGCAAAATGTGGACACATGGCTTCGTAAACATGACCTTTAATAAAATAAAATATTATAGTATGTGTTACACTACTTGACTAATTAATAAACATTCATATTTGAAAAAAACTCTTTTATTTTGTATGGAAAGCCATCTATGAAATCAATTTACCGATATTTACTTCACATGCTAATTGATATATGTTAACAAGAGTTATTCATTTACCATTATTTAAAAAGAAAATGACAAATTGTAAATAAACTTGAACTAAATTATATGTTATTGTAATCCTTTTACAATGTATGCATCTACGATAAAATATATATAAATCAATAAATTTTTGGTAAAATACTACGTATTTATACCGTATCATGCTATAAAAATCATCTCATCTTTCAAACAATTGTTAACAATTTCGTTTTGAAAGAATAAAGATTCTAGTTTTATTATATGCAAGTTGTTAACATGAATAATAAAAAATGGTGTTGGACACATATAACAAAGGTGTTACGGATAACTTTGCTATATATGTTAATTAAAGAACTTGAAAGTTATATTCCTCAGCCTACTTTCTTTTTATCAGTAAATAAGTGATTTTTTCCAAATTTCTGCTATTATACATCATAGTTTATTTGTTGTCATGCCAATCACAAATTAATAACGTGATGTCTACACAATATCAAATTAGTAGTAATTTATTTTTAAAAAATGTTGTGAATTTTAAATGCAAATAAAATATTAACAGTGTTAATCTAATTGAGATCTGATCTTTATATGATTATTCATGACTATATAAAAATGGTAAACCTTTACACTAAGATAAGTTATATTCATAAAAAAGAATAGAAAAAGGTGTAAGATAAGAAGAGGTGAGAAACATACCATTGAGAGAGAAGAGTCTTGTAGTTGATCATGGGAATCCAAAGGAATTTTGGTAGTTCTCCATTTGTTTGTATATTTATGGATCCAATGTAAAATCTTACATTTCATGGGCTTTGATTCTACTTGTGCCTTGGACTCATCTATAGAAGATGACCTGTTAACTGATGAAGACATCGACTCATCACATTCTGGAAAAATGTCCACAAAATTTGGCAAGTCTTCTAGAAGAAACCATTCTAGAGTAGGGAATATGACATCTTTTAACTTTTGATCTAAATCTCCTTTTTTGTGCTTATGTTGGTATGGGCCAAACAGGTATTTTAGCTCATCACAATTGGATATTTCAATATTTGCAAGTTTTGGAACATTTGGAGCAGCAGTCACAGGAAGAATATAATGCAAGTGAGGACAGTTGGAGATACCAAGAAAGGTTAAATTTGGAAATATTGAAAGAATACTATCATCATGAGCATCAACTATTTCTCCTCCTGAATCTTTCCTTTCGCTTTCATCTCTTACTATACTTTTCAGTTGTTCACAACCGAATATCCATATTGTGTCCAACAACGGTAGGTTTTGCGTGGTCGACAACTCAAACAAAGATGTCAACATTGGGCAACTGAATATATTCAATTCCTTAAGATTGCACAGGGATATCTTGCTCTTAAACAATGTGCCTTCCAAATGTATGCATTCAAACAAAAAGAGTTTTTCTAAATTTTTCAGAAGTTCAAAGGCATTTTGTACCCGAGAATTAGTATTGTCAATTAGGCATGGGAGTGTGGAAATGCCTTGCAAAAAAATCTCCACTAGATTAGTCATCATACCTTCATCATCAGGACAAATAATATCAGGTATGAGACTTTTCCATGTTCTTCCAAGTCCATTTAAATAAAGAACTTCTGCTTTTTGTGCTAGATTCTTGAATGTCTCTTCAGAGAAAACTTCATCAGCCATGAAAATACTTAAAGAATTCCTTTCAAGCCATTCCCTCGATTTCCATATGCGATTAGAGTCCAATATACAAAACTTTTGATAATCAGAAAGCTTCACATTATGACGCACATGTGTAACGGCACCACAAATGAGCGTCAGTTCTTCCAATGAAGTGCAAGTTTCAATCACTTCAAATTCATTCTTCCTTTCGATGTAACAATAATTTAACTTCAACAATTTAAGTTTCCCCAATTTTGAAATCTCTCTAGGCAATTCATCCATTGAACACGAAACCAATTCGAGAGTTTGAAGGCTCTTTAGGATTCCAAGAATAGAGATGTCACCTAAGATGAATTTTTCAAGGTATAAAGATCGGATATTGGTCAACGACTGAATTGACAATGGTAATGATAAAGTTAAGTTGCGAAAGCTATTGCTTGTGTTTAATAAATACAAAACTCGAAGCCCTGGTATATTTTCAAAGAATGAATTTGGGACTTCCACATAACCCCTGTCACATGGCTTTGCTACATCTTCATTTATGTAGAGAATAAGAATTTCTAGTTTAGATCCATCAAACTTGGAGGAAAATAGGTTCCTGCTCTTGCCTTCACACAATAAATATTTAATATTCTTCCCCTTTTCAACCATTGTCATTTCATTCTTGTTACATGTATTCACTGTCAAAATCTCCTTGTTAGCTATCGATAAAGCCACTTCCCGAACCAAGTCATGCATTTTTACTGTTCCATATTCACAATTCAATAGTAAACAGGAATCTATGAGTTCATATTTTGCTAGAATAACTTCATTACGACATGCATCATAACTATAATCATCATCAATTTGCTCAATGAGACCTGCTCCTATGGCAACCGTGACTAAATCTTCTTGAGGTATTTCTTCATCTTCTCGAAACATAGAACATAAAAGGAACAATTTCTTGGCTGTTTTATTCTTCATATTGTCATAGCTATACTTCAGGCATGTATAAACTTTACTCCAATTTTCATCACCACCATGTAGGGGCATGGATTTTTGCAAGGATTTTAAGGCTACATCCCATTCCTTCAGACGTCGTTCGCCTTTTAAACTACCAGCGATAACTGCAATCGCAATTGGCAATCCTTTACATTCTTTGGAAATTTTGTGACCTTTATCAAGAATACTCTTAGAGGAACCATCACTTAAACCAGCATGCTTTTTGAACAATATCCATCCCTCTTCCTCAGGTAAGATTTCAAGTTGAATTATCTTCTCACATCCCATTTTGTTGCATGTGCTCATACTGCGGGTGGTCACAAGAATTCTACAACCGTTGTGGTTGTCCCTAAATGGAATACCTATTTCTTCAAAGCTGATATCTCCCCACACGTCATCTAGAATTACAAGTATTTTCTCACCATTGGTCAATCTATCCCACAACCTTCTAGGCCTCTCTGATGCAGTATAATCCTTCAATGACAGTCCTAATGGTCCTGCAATATCATCTTGAATCTTTTTTGTATCAGGGGTGTTAGATATTGTAGTATCAATGACTTGATCAAAAAACTTTGATTTCTTCAGCTCCTTACCCACCTCTTTTGCTAATGTTGTTTTACCTGTGCCCCCCATCCCTTGCAATCCAATGACATAGTTGTTGTCATCTGTCAATGCATTAAAAAGTTCTTCAAATTTCAGCTCTCTACTTTTGAAAGAAATGTAATTTTCAGAAGAATGGTATTCAATGTCTGGAACATCACGAGCGATTCCAACATTTTCAAAGTTACGTTCCATGAGTTTTCTAATCTCTTTTGTCTTGCTTTCCAAATCCTTCCCCCTACTATATAGCCATTTGCAGTTAGGGAGCCACCCAAAAAAACATGTCACTTTCGTTCTGGTGTCTTCTTCAATAAGGTCTGTAGCTTGCTTTTGCCAAAGTGTGACATCTCTTCGTATGTTATCACTTCTCCTATTTGCCACTCTAACATAATCTTCCAAAGTTTCCTTTTTTGCTATCAAATTTTTTCTTTCCTTTTCAAAATCCCCAGTAATACATGTGAAGCAACAAATATAACGTGATTGTTCTAGTGAAGCGTTAATCAATTTCTCTAAATTTGACTTTGCCAAATCAGATGCAATACTCATCATCTAAATCAAATTCAATACATTATAGTTAATTCATAATAAAATGTCAATGATTTTAAAGTATTAAAGAAAGACTATAATACATTTTCATTCTCTATGAACATGAAATACTTATAATTTATATATCCATTTGTAACGCCTTAATTAATCCATATTGGCTACACTTTTTAGGATGTCATTCAATTATTATCTAATGATATAACATATTTAAAAAGAATTAATAAAACTAAGGTAAAACAAAATTATGTACCTCTAAAGATAATATATACTTTTTTTAAATATGTACTCAAAATAATTATATTTATATCTTGTTATTAGACTAATTTTAATAATTTACTTGGAGAGTGAGATACTATCACTATTCTTTTACAATATATAAAAAATATTGGTTTTCAAATGATTGAGGTGGTAAACACAAAACCTTTCTTTCATAGAGAAGTTCAACACTCTCAATGTGGAAGGCAACATCTCATTAAGGAGCTCTCACAGATCTTACAGAGGAGGAGCTCGATGTTGACAACCATGAAGGGGCAAGTACAAAATTGAAATGTGCATAGAATTTAACATAGTAGGGATTATTTTAAGAGGAGAAACTTTGGTAACTTTAACTTCCTCCGATAAGGTATGGAATATCATCTATTATGTTTGATCAAAATTTGAGTATAATAACTACTGTATAAGTATAAGAAATTCAAAAAGATATGGAATGACATTACAACCATACATGAAAGTAGATGTGGCGACCACTAAAAAAGACAACTAAACTACAAAGGTATTAAGTGATATTCAATATAAAAACAATTCTAACTTTAGATAAGATTTTTAGGAGTTTTCAAAAATTCATCAATGTTCCTCAAAACTTTGTAGTTGAGTATGCCAAGGCTCAACATAATACGAAGATACTTGATAGTTTTCATAGACTATGAGCCCAAAGCAACACCATTGTAGAGGCCTAAAACATTATAATCACAATTCTAGATCAACTGTTTGGGGGCCTTCTTAAAAGAGACCATATCCTAACTTTTTTGGTTAGCTAAAGTTGAATCTTCTGAGTCTATTTGGATGATTTTCTCTATAAAGACTTATAGAAGAGAATAAAAAGAATGAAATTTTGAATTCAAAGAAAAAGACTTATATGAACTCTGTAATATAACTTCTCTAAATTTTTATTTTTAACTAGTGCATAAACTAATTTCTTTGAATTCAAATTCTAATTTAGTCAGTAAGAATGATTACTTCTTTAAAATCATAGACCGTTAGTTCAATCTCTATTAATAATTTTTTTTTCTAATATAATAAATATCTACCTATTATTGATAATGTCCTCTTAGTGGAAGGAGCAAATTACAATTGGCCTAAAAAAGTTCCATTTATTATAGTAGGTGTACTATAGCCTTTTATAGATATTCATTCATGATTAGACATAAGGGATGGAAAATAAACTTATCATAATATTGGATATTGTTTGAATCCATGTCAAGTTTTCAATAGTGTAAATTGTTAGTCTAACCAAAAGTTTATCTTTCTTGTTCTCTCTGACCATTAGTTTTGTGTCATTGAAGAACCTTTATTTTGTAAAGGAGATCGATCATACCAAAGGGGAGCTGCTTATTATGTGTGTTTAGTGTTTAAAGATTTCAATGAAAGCAAAATTAGCATCATCTTCAACATCCATGATTGGATCATGCATCAAGAATGGGTCAACATAAAAAATGGGAGATTTTGAAGAACTATATCAAGCCTCTATAGAAGTTGTTTGAATTCCAATGTTTAAATATGTTGCTACATATATTTTAAGTGTTTTAACTTTGAGTTCAGCATACAACCTATATTAAAATTAATTAAAAATAAAAAAGTTTTGAAAAGTTAAAAACAAGATAAAATGGTTTTATGGTTATGTTAATCAATTAAGTTTTTAAGTAATGAATTAAACTATTATTGAGAGGTTTCATAATAGGATAATTGATTATATTTTAGTTAACTGATTAAAACAGAGACTAAAGTCATGTGTTTTCAATGTTCTCATAAATTAATCTTGCATAATCAATTAAATTAGTTTTCTAAATTAAATACAAAATTCAAATAATCTATTAATACGTGATAATCGATTAAAACAAAAGGTGTTGTGACTATTTTTCAAATTTCAATAATAATAATCGATTAAATACGTCTGAATTTTTTCTAAATTAGCATCGAGTTCTATAAATACAACATTGGTTTCACTCTTTTAAACAATAAATATTATTATGAAATATGAATTTCTTTCATATCATTTGAGATATTTTCAATTGTTAATTGTTAAGAGAACCCTAAAGTTTAAGAATAAAAAAGGTTGTGTTATGTTGATTGAATCAATCTGTGATTTGCTTCTACTGTGTTATGGTATATTTTTCCTTTTGAGTTGGTGAAGTGTGTTTGTATATTATAATATCCAAAATTTTATAAGCTTAAAAATATTATGAAAATATATTATCGTCTCACGCAGTAAGTTTTATTGTCTAGTCAGTTCAAGCTAAAAAGAGTTCAAAAATAGAATTTATTGTGAAGCTATTTTAGACTAAAGAAGATGTGTCTCTAATAAATCTATTTAAGAGATAAAAGAGTTATTTTTAATAAATGTTTCAAGGTCAATGGACCATACTGAAGCCAAAAGGAAAAATGAAAGGAATTGGTACGTGAATAATTCATCTAATAGGAAATCTATAGAAGAATGATATCACTCTGCTAAAGATCTACTCTTCCTATGCTACAGTCGATACAATTGGAACGCGGTAATCATTGGTTATAAACGCATAAATGGTAAGTTTCTCCATTTCTCAAAGAATTCTTGAATTCTTGTGCAAGTGTAGGGGATGAAATTACCTCAGAAAGTTTAATAAGTTTGATTTATTGTACACATATTCATCTATCCACCGAAAATTGTTTTCTTGTTATTAATATCATTCTCAACATTTTTTTTAATAATAATAACAAAGATTGTGTTGATTATTTTAACTGTATAATGATTATGATTTTCCAAGTATTATTCTCGATTGAGATTTTGGATGATTTGTGGGATGAAGTTCATTAGAATAATAACTTATTAACCTTGATTTATTACTGAAAGGATATTTATGAAAATATAAATGCAATACTATTTTTATATGAGTATATTTCACTTTTCCCTTGTTACTATAATTATGATTCGTATATCATAGATGAACGAGTAGATAGAGACTCAACCTAAACTTTTCAAGATTTAGGAAGGACCCATTCAAATTGACAGTAACCCAACCTAACCTCTAAAAAGAAGCAAAATATTTTTGAATTGCCAAAGCAATAATATATGTTATGATACTAACTCAAGAGGACTTAAATTTGTGTTGAGGACCTAATTTAGACTGTTTGTTTGTTTAGTAGAAGTGGAGCAAAAGAATCTAAAGAAGAAGATAACTCCTATAAAATATCTAGATGAACATTTTCTTTAATGTTTAAAACTATTAATTTCACTTTAAATGTGTTCTTGAATATTTAAAATTTTAAATTGTTCTTTGGATGTGGTAATTAATATACAGATGAATATATCAATGTACTTTGTTTGATGTTTTCAATAATAAATAATTTTTTATTTTGATGATTAATCAATTATTTATTTGTTGATGAAATTTATTGTGTTGTTACTGTTTTAATCAATTAGCTCTTACTTTAATTGATGATCTCTGTCTTTTCTTGACCTTTAATCGATTACTGTGAATGGCAATCAATTATTTAGGTCTGATTATATGTATTTGAAAAATAAGAACAATTTAATCGATTACCTCTTACATCTAATTGATTAAAGTTATCGTTCAAAGTTGTTATACTTGTCAAAAATGGTTTTTTTCTATATTAATTAGTTTGATGGATTAATTTAACTTTGTTTTTAATGTCCCAAGTGGTTATATTTCAGTCAATAAGTACATTTGAAAAAGGTTGTGAGGCTTACAATAATTATTTGTTTGAATTAAACAATTAGGATGGCCATTTTCATATCCTGAAACCCCTTCAAAATGGTCTCTCCTTCACACTGTAAAAAGGAAAAAATATTTAAATAAGAAAGGGCAAAATCTTTTCTTTTTCTAAACTTCCTGCTTCAATTCAAGGTTGGATTAGTGGAGACGAAGTCAGAAAAAAAATATAAGAGATTTAAGAGTGGCAAAAAAATCACCCATGAGTTCATTCTTCTCGACTTCTTTAGAAGTGAAGGATTCACTTTCCAAGAAATCACGGCCAAGAGTTTTGTTGAAATGCAAATGGAAATATTATCCTGACATTGTTAAGAGTCTTTTATTCAAGAGTCTCATGTGTAAGGTCAGTTTTAACTTCAAAAGTGAAGGGTATTGAATTTAAAATAGATGAATATATTTTGGTAAACATTGTTGAGTTTAAGCTGGAAGGTGAGTTTGTTTCTTATAGGCTTGAGAATTTCAATAATTTTTTTATTTATTTGGATTGTTTGGGATACCTAGCCTCTGTTCAAGGGACCTCCTTCAAGCATTTCAAAACGGGTGGCACGAAGATGAATGAAAGGTTTATATCCTTTTTCATTGCTTGAATTTTGGCTCTAAGATGGAGCAACCATGCTCAATTGTCAAAGGTTGACATGCTTCTAATCTATGAATTCAATAATGACATCCAACTGTATTGGCTTGCCATTATTTCAAATTATACTAAAGGCAAAAAGTTTGTCTATCTACCAAATCCCATTTGCAGTTTTTCTATAGAGATTATTTTGGACACTATTATGGGGAAACTGCTATTACAACTTTTAGGATTGTAGAAATTGCTCTTCCTATATAGCGATGGTCAAAAGAGGTGATCATTAGGTGTACGAAAATGTTATTTTCCGATAGTTTAGTTTCTTATGTGGGTTGTATTTGTTTCTCTTTTTTTATGTTTTTTGGTGTTCTCAAAAGAAGTGTCTAAGTATGTCTACAAAGATGTTTAAGTTTTTTGACATTTAATTTTTGATTTGGTATTATGTATAAGGGTTAGAGCATTCCTAAAATGCTTCTTTTTATTTATTTATTTTTTACTGTTAAAAAAAATAGATGTACAAAAATGAAGAACAAATGCATAAATCTGAAGAACAAAATGAATTAATGCGAACTGATGAAGCTCAACGAAAGAGAAGAAAAGTCTCTTTCTCATTTGAACAAACTCTTCTTGTGATGTTGCACAAGATCTATAATTATCAAATGACCAAGGATGACAAACATGACGCTACAATGGAGAATGTTCATCTAACTAACAGAAAATGGAAAAAAAACACAATACAGAAATAGTGCAGAGTCAAGTGATGAATGAAATTTCTTTTCTCTCTTTGCATTTGATTCATCTTTGCATATCATTTTGTAATATTGGATTATTAATAAAATTTTGAAGTGAATTACATCTTTATTTGGTTTTAAAGTGTATATTGAAAATCTGATTGTATTTGATTTGATTTGTTTGCTTATTATTTATGTTTTAATATGTTAAAATGCATATTAATCAATTATAATAATGAATTAATAGATTAAAATTTCAAATAATAGATTAAAATCACTTGAAATACATTTGTTTTTTCTGATTTATGGGTAAAATTGTCAATTACAAGTGGACTTGGTCGATTATTCATGAGTGTTTCGTTTTCTGGAATTGATCTTTCTTCGAGGATAATCCATTACGAGTAATGTTAATCTATCATTCTAGAGAATCATGTTTAGAAATCAAACATTTTTCTAAGATAATCACTTAACATAAGTTTGAATTGATTATTTCATACTTGTTTAAATTTCTTTCATATATTTTTCTCCGACACATGTTGTTTTGAATTATTATTCTTATAATTTCTTTTTGATAATGTCCTAAGGGGTGAATTTTTGCATACTTTCATGGAGAAGTGTTTACATATTTTCTATACTCTTAATCTTGTGTCTTTGCTATATTTTTTTTTCTTGTATTTCATGCAGATAAGCTTAGAGCAAGGGGGTGCGATCATGGGAAGTTCCTTGTTATTTGTTTGTACTTATATGTTTGAAGACTCTAATAAAAGCAAATTAACCATCATCCTCAACATCCATGATTGGATCATGCATTAAGTGTGGGTCATCATAAAAAATGGGAAGATTTGAAGAGTTACACAGCCTCAAGAGGAGTTCTTTTAATGATAATCTTTAAATAAGTTTATACTAAAGATATTTTAAGTGTTTTAGTTTTCATTATGTGGGATGAAACTCTTTCATGTATTAACAAGATTTTATGTTTAGCACACAACCTATGCCAAAATTAATAAAAAGAAATTTTTTTGAGAAAAGTTAAAAATAAGAGTAAAATATTTCACGATTATGTTAATCACTTAAGTTTTAAAATAATGGATTAAGTTATTCTTCATATATTTCAAAATAGGATAATTAATTTTCAGTTTAGCTAATCAATTAAAACAGAGACCAAGTTATGTGTCTTCAATATTCTCATAAATTAACTGATTAAAATATTGTAAAATCTATTCATTAACTTTATTTTTTGAATTAAATAAATAATTGATTAATATGTTTCATAATTGCTTAAAATATAAAGTGTTGTGACTATTTTTTAAATTTTAGTAAGAATAATTGATTACCAAATTGAAACAACAGATTAAAAATGTCTTAATCTTTTCTAAGTCAATGTTTTTTAATCTATAAGTAGAATTTTGATCTCACTCTTTTATCCAATGGATGTTATTATCAAATATGAATTCCTTTGAGATCATTAAAGCTATTTTCAACTGCTAAGAGTGGTTTCAAGTTTAAGAATAAAAAAAAAATGTGTTGTGTTGATTGAGTCAACCTTGTCTTCTATGAATATATCACATTCTTTCATTTTATGAGTTGTTAGACTATATTGAGTGTTTATTCTTTTGTGAGATCAAGAGTTGATTAGGTTGACATTCTTTTGGAGCATTCCAAAGATAGAATATATCTCTTGAGAGTGTTCAAGAGTTTATATTATGGTTGTTTTTTGTCTTGTGTTTGTTTATCTATTGTGAGTGTTTGTGCAAAATTTTGAAGATTGTGGATTCTAATTATGTTAAGATTAAATAATTAAGATTGGATGTAGATTTATTGTTTACTTGAACTAGCATAAATTTCTTGTAAAATTGTTCTTTTTTCCTATCTTATCTTTATATAGTTGTTAACCAATCTTTTATAAATCTTAATTCCTAAATTAATCACATTCAATTATTTAAATTATAAACATTTTTTAAAAGGACTTGAAGAAAAGGTAAATCTTTTGAAACCAATTTATCCTTTCTTGGTTTAGCTAAGTCATCTATTCTTTTCTAACAAGATATATCCACTATTCAATAGGAATGAGGATAAAAAAAAAATCATACCTACTAGATATGGGATATGAATTAGGATGTATTTCAATACTAGATGGGACAGGAGAGAGTGAGACAAGCACTCACCCTGGATGGTATCTATCTCTTGTTAGACATAATGATGAATTTGTACATTTTACAACCAAGAGACAAAATAATATGTAAAAATTTAATTTTGAAGAACTATAACAACCAAAATGTTATATGTATTATTTTGGAAAAAGATGAGAAATCGTAATTACATCAAAGGCTTTAGTAAATTAGTATAGAAATAATTTAAAATATATTTAAGATATCTATATTAGATATTGTCTAAAATTTCCTAAAAACTCATTCTTTGTAAAGGATGTTAGTAGGAGAAAAAAATTAAAACTTCTTTTTAGTCTTAGAATATGACTTATTTTGTTATATAAAGTATACACTTATTTTGTTACATAAAGAAGCTAAGTCTTGGTGATATCATAGTCATTATATATGATTACTCAAAATTTACATAGATATATTTTTTAGTTAACATATATGAATTTTTCAAAAAATTTGAAATGTTTTGTAGGAGAATTCTAAATGAAAAGAATTTTTTTTATATGTTTATCATCATATCAACCATGAGAATGAATTTGTTGATGTGAAATTCAATTATTATGTGTACACATAAGAAAAATAGTATATGAAATTATTGTTTATAAAGATACAATAACATAAATAAAAATTATTAAAGAGTAGATTTTAACTCTTTAAAAAGAAAAAACGAAAAAAAGAAGATCAAGTACATAAGTGTCGGTGCAAGCGGTCAAGAGTGATCCATAAACAATATATTCTTAGGAATTAGTTCATATGATTTATAAGCTAGTGTAATTGTAAAATTTATATAACTAAACTAAACAGGTAGATAAGAATTTTTGTTATTATTGTTGGGTGTACCAAGATATATAAATCAAAATTATGTGAAAAACCATTATCCTTTTAATAATATTAAGTAATAATTCAACATAAAAAACTTCCAAAATTGTTGGAAAAAAATTTAAAAGTCGACAAAGAATACAAATCAAGCAAGAGAACATTTAATATGAGAGAAACATGTAGCTCAATCAACCTAATCAATTATATTTTGAGACAATAAATACGTTATTTATATTAAACAATAATTTACATTTTAATCATTTCTATAGTAATAACAATAATCATCATTACTTTGGTTTCAACATTTGTTATTTTTTCTTCCTTTTACTTTATTTTTAATTTAAAATGTGAGTATATTGATCAACCAAGATTCAGCTAACATAATATAACATCATATAAGCTTATTTGTTAGCAATTATCTCATGTTTAGATAACATGATGAGCTTATTTTGCCTAAAATAAATACTTGTTTGTAACACACATATTCTAGTTAGTATGTGATAATAATAATAATAAAAAAAAAGTGTCATAGAATAGTTAGGACAAGCTGAACACACAAGTATTTACCTTGACCCTTTATAATGTTTATCCTTTTGTCCTATAAGTCTTGACTTTGAGCCCTTGATCCTCCTCTCCAATTTGAGCAAATAAAAGCTTTGTTTATGTTTTTCTTTTGCCCTAAAAATAATCAAGTGAGTAGCAAATGAAAAGAATAGTCCAAAAAAATTACACCAACAATATCATAATGTGTGTTCTTTTAACAAATGCAAACCAAATAAGAAGATCTAGGAATTAGTAGTTTAGACATATGGATAAAAAAACTACCTAACTTGTCTCTTATATTAAGCAAAAAATAATTTACATTTGTTAGCAACTTATCTTATTTATATTTTCTTTAATGTTCTTATAAGGAAATTCTTTGATTGAGATAGTTGAAATTGTTTTCTTTTTGTCAATTTAAATCATAGTTATGTTTCGATTGATGTAAAAAAATAATAATTTCAATGAACTATTTTTTTAGTGCCATTGAGATTCTTTGATTAAAATTATTTTTTTGTTAATATTTGAGCGAACTATTTTTCTTTATCATCACTAATGTTATTTTTACAATGTTTGTTAATATTACTTTCTAATATCAACAGGGAAAATATTTTTTAGCTAATGTGGCTAGACAAAAGCTTATATTATTTAAAAAAAGTTTAACAAAAAATATATTTTAAAACTTTCTAACTTTTTATATTGTGTTTGTTTTATTTTTTAAATATAAAATAATCTTATATTACACATGAAACAGAGAATTTAATAAGTGTTGAAACTCTTTAATGAGTTGATAGAAAGTACTGTTATCTTTTTTGAATGTTTTACTTTTATATTTATATCATTATTGTAAAATTTCTATAGAGAGTAATATATTAAACTACTTTATGAATGTGATATGGATGTTTTATATATATATTTATATACATTAATTATTTATTATACTTAGAATATAGTTTATAAAAAGGTAAATTTTAATATTACATAAGGTGGTAAAATTTAACTCCAAATATATTTTTATTATACACTTATATCAAAACATTCTGAAATTTAAAATACCAAAAGTATTATATTATTTAGTTTTAATTTTTCATTACAAAATATTGTTTCCTTAAATTTAAGTTATTGGAGTTATTGGTATAATCTCAAGTTCTTATAAATTCAAGACTCTTTCTTTTTATGAAACTATTGACATCAAGATGAGTTTGCAACCCATTAAACCTAAGAGATTCTAAGACTTACATGTTCCAATATCTAACTTTCTTGGGTTTATATAATATAAAAATTGCTTTCATTTTTTTTTCCTAAATCCCTATCTATACGCTTGTTTCATTAAATTATGAAAAATGTCGAAATTGTAATTTTGAATTTCTATGAAAAAGGTAATAAATATTAATAACTGTATGATTGAAAAGAAGGAAAGAAACAGCCAAATACAAACATATAATGTGTAAATAGAGCACTAGGTTTAAATGGATCACACTCATGATTTAAAGTCTCAATTACGAAATTTTAGAGTTACCAAAAACATTCTAACAAATATCACAGTTGCAATGATAATACAGGGGCACAAACTTCAAAATCCTTAAAATTAAAATCTCAATGTATAAAATTGTAATCGCACATCAATACAGGAATTTAAAAATTGAAAAAAACGAAACTGATGAAAATTTGAAAAATTGAAAAATTGAAAAAATGAAACTGATTAAAAGGGGAGGATGTGGTTTGTGTTTACCTGAAGATATGTACGTTGTGCAATCTTCCCCTTCCACTAACCTTCAAAGACTGAGATAATGTTCTCTTCAATTAGAGTTGAAATGAAGCATACCCCTCAGACTTAATTTCTATCTCTTAGCTTCTCTTCTTTTCTTCTTTTGAGAAAAACCTTCCAACACTCTATAATCTCATTCTAATCCATCTCATCAGGCATTGCTCCTATCAAAGAAAAAGCATCTCTTACTTTTTCTTTACAACTTTTGCTTTAAATGTCGTTCTTTTCTTGGCCAATCATTTTCCTGTTGTTGGCCCACATGTTTCTTTGTATTCTTATTTTTATTAAGGTGCAATAACTGAATTCCACATTTCTAAGCAAACTTTCATCTGAGTTTTTTGAATAAAAAATTTATTAAAAATCATTCTGCCGTTGTTATCATAAAAGTTAAGTATCAATAAGATTAATAAATATTTCGTTAAAATAATGTCATTATTGAAAATGTTACAACACAGATTATATTGACTTTCAAAGTTGTTAATACATATAATATATGCATAACTATTAAACTGCCAATCATGATGAACATTCCAATGAATCTGCTAACATAACTTACAATTTCTATTCGTACCTATATAATATTAAAATTTCAAGATTACAATCTGATTTCATTCATATATTTAACTAACAACCCTCATCAATTAATATATCACAAATACAAGAAAGCAATTTATGAAATAGCTTAGATATAAATGAAAAAGGGGAGGGGAAAAATTTTTCAGTAAAATTTCCTTTGTGAAAGGATATGGATAGGTCTTTAAGCACATAGTGTCTCTTCATCACCTGCTTCTTGTTTTATTTTTTCTCAATTGTCTTAATTTAATGAATCTCATTTGAATTTAAATTTGGCGTGTCATCATATTAATAAAAGATGAAAAATGTTCAAATAATTTATTTCTGTAATATCATACTAAAGTTTGGCTTTTTCTTTTTTAATTAGAATATCGAAGAAACGTGTTGGACAAATAGGTTAAACTATAACCCTAATACATAATAAATTTAAGTTTTTAACAGCAAAAAATATATTAATAAGAGCACTTAAGGGGTGTTCCAACCCTTATACACAAAACAGCAAAAACACTTAAACTAAAATGAAAATCATTGACCATCCAAAATGATTCTGCTAATAAAACACGAATAACCCTCAAACCCTACACACCAGCACACCAAATTCGTAAAGCAAAATCGTTGATTGTGCTACATCTTTACTTATGTCTTCATCTCCATAATAGCATTCGTCGTGCTCTAGGTAGTTCTGGATCTTTTGTCTTCACTCACATGTAGAAATCAACACCAGACGAAAACACAGTCACCCTTCAGTCAGCAACCAACCACCCCCTACCCCTTACTAATGGATGCCACCCATCTACAACATAACCCAAACCATAAAAAATTTAAGTATTTTAATCTTCTAATAAAATTTCTGTACATACTTTACAATTATTATATATCACTTAATTTTTCGTCCAAATGTGGATGTGAAAGATGAAGAAGCAAAAGCCCAAACAAACATTTACTAAAAAAATAATGAATTAATTTCTAAATAAAAGTGTTGACTTAAAAGGTATTGGCTTAATCCTTTATGAAAACATGTAAATGCTCTAAAATTATTTGAAAAAAGTTAAAGAATATAAAACTATTTTCTTTTATTATGTAAAACTTTGCATTGATTTAATTTATGCTATTTTCTTAAAGAAAAAAAAAATTGACTTAACTGATTTTAACCACTAAAATATGGTAAATTAGTTCTCATGTAGTATTTAATCTTAAATACTAATAGAATTGACTACCTAATTCTAAGATGACACTATCTATTTTTAATTATTTTTTATAGAATATTTATGTATGTAGGTCCTCACGATATAGAATCATTAAAAAAATCTATTTAGATATCAATTTTAGCTATCAAAGAAAATTGTTGCTAATTGTAATCAAAATAATTACCAAATTAGGTTTCGGTTGTTAAATAACTATACAATAAAAGTCATGATTAAGTTCAGTGACCAATGAAGTCAAAATAGTTAGTATCTAACATTAGCTACCAAGGTTTTAGCCACTTATGCCATTAGATTCTAAATTAATCTCTAATTTAGTGACTAATTTTATCATTTTAGATACCAATAAATTGGTTTCTGAAATTATTTTTTCTTATAGTTGATAAGTACCAATTTTGAGTGTTTTTATACATGAGAAATATTGAATACTTGTGGGTTTAAGTGTTATTTAAAATAGTAATTACTCCCAATTTTAGAGTTTTTGGATTTAAATTATGTTTTGAGTCCTAAGTTAAAAGAAATCATTTAATCTCAATCATTGTGAAATTTCAGGTATAAAAGAATGAAGAAAATGATAGATTGGAAGATTCATGAAGAAAAGAAATAAAAAGTTTAAAATAGAAAAAAGCCCAAGGGAAAAGTCAATTAACCTAGGCCCAAAACCAAGTTTAAAAGGAGATCTTTAGGATTTTGAGAGGCATCAAGATATAGAGGACAGAGGCAGACGGCTAGAATCAAGATTCTCTTCTTCTCTTGCAATCTTCCTTTCATTGATTTGTAATGACTACCATGGGTAGCTAAATTCTTCATCTTTGGGATTGAATGTAATCTTTTAAACTCATTTGTATTTCGGTGATTTTAAATATAATATTAAGTTTCTACTCCATTGGTATTTTCATCTTGCACTTAATGCTAGATTTTATCTGATCAATAGAATCTTGATCTTGATTCTTGAATTTAACTGGGAAGTACTCTTGAGTTTCTGAATTAGATGAAAATACTCAATATATTGGAATACTAGGGATAGGTTCCAGTGTATTGATTGCTATAACATCTGTTCTTATGAATTTTATATCAGAGAAATTGGTGTGAATGATTATTATATGTGCATCAATAGTGAGTAGTTACTAATATTGTATTTTATTATCAAAATCCAAAATATGAATGAGGAAGATAGATGAAGTTCAATCTCAGAGTCTTTCTAGATCTTGAAAACTTTCTTTTTAATTGCTATTTATTCTTTAATTGTCTTTATTGTCTATTAATTTAAATTACTCTCAATTCATCTTGAAACATTTAAATGCTTAGTGAGTTGTGAATTTGAGATTTGATAGCAAAACTGTTCTCTTTATGATGGACATCCTTACTTTATAAATCTATATTACTTTTGACTCGGTACACTGTCGAAAAAGTGAATAGAAACAGTAGACAATTCTTCATTTAAAGGCTCAAATTTATAGATGGCAAAAATTTTGTAATCCATGTGAATTTAATTTTAAATTAAAACATAAATTTTCCTCTCACTTTTCTATATAAATCTCCTCACAATCATTTTCATTATAAACACAAATTGATTAAAACATAAATTCATTTCTTCTCTTAATGTTTATTCGTTATCATTTAATCAATGTCTATCACAATACAAATAAGGTAAAGAAAGTGTGTACCACCATGAAGGAAGTTTGTGTTGGACTTGAAAAGTAAAATTAAGCCTCGAGGAAATTCTTTTTTGTGATGATGCTTGAAGATGTTAATGCTGAAAATGCATTGAGTGTTATAATTTTATTACATGTATTTGAGTGTCTTATGCATTAGATATTCAACAGAGTTTCAATATAGCACACAATTAATATCAAAATTTAATCAATAGAGAATTATTTCAAAAATATTAAAAACATAGAAAAAAGGTTTTAAGTATTTTTGTTTACTAAATTAAGGTTCTAAGTAACTGTTCCTGAGATGTTTCAAAATACAATAATTGATTATCTACTTTTCTAACCGATTAAAACAAACAATAGAAAAAAGTGTTTTCAACTAGTCTCAGAAAATAATTTCTCACCTTCTTTAAGAATTTATTAACATTGTTTTAAATTGTTTGAAATAAATGAAAAACTAAAAAATCGATGAACACATGTAATAATTCAATTAAAACAAAGAGTATTTTAACTAATTTTCAAGATTCACTGAAAATAATCGATTATAAATTTAAAATAATCAATTAAGTACATCTAAATTATTTTTTAATCAACATTTTCAAATGTCTATAAATAGACCTTTGATTTAATCTTTCATACATATGGTATACTTTCAAAAACCATTATTACAAGGTTTATTTGAGATCTTTCTGAGCTATTTTCAATTCTTAAAAAAATTATTTCAAGATTGTAAAAGAATGCTCTCAAAGGTTGTATTGTGTTTTTGAAATTCTCTTGTGTTTATTTTGTGATAAGTGCCAATATTTAGTTAATATCCATATAGAATTACTAACAATTATAGTCTTAAATGTATTTATGATATTGATAAGGGCCAAATTTTAGTATTTTATGCATGAGAAAATTGGGATTTATGAGATTTTAAGTGTTCTTTAAGGAATTGATTAACCCCAAATTAAGAGTTTTTGGATTTACAATTAGAAATTGAGTCATTAGCTAAAGTTGTGAAATTTCAAGAAGAAAAGAATGAAGAAAATAAAAGATTGGAAGATCTCTGAAGAAAAAGAGCTAAAAACTTAAAGGAAGATTCATCCAAGCAAGAAGAAACCTACCTAGGCAAAAGTAGTGCAGATTGTAGACCAAGTGCCAAAGTTGTCGCTCAGAGCTCGCCCCAGGCGAAGAGAGCTCATCAAGATCTCGTCCGAGCGAGATGAACATCGCCTAGGCGAAGTTACCACAGAGAGCACCATGAAATTTCGCCCGAGCGAGGAGCATGCCGCCCGAGCGAGAAACCTTTTTGACAGAATATGAAACGAGCACGCTGGGGTGAAAACTGGCTAGCTCAAGCGAAAGGTCACTTGAGCTAAGCCAGAAAACACGTTTATAAGGTTTCTGAAGGCTGAGAGAAGGGAATCTAAAAACTTGAGGAGTGGAGAAGCATAGCAGTGACGAGAACCAAGCGAGATTTCTTCCTTTTCTCAAGCAATCTTCCAATCGTTGAGCTGTAATGGCTGCCATGGGTAGCTAAATCTTCATATCTTGGGATTGAGTGTAATCTTTTCAAAACTCATTTGTATTTTGGGATCTTGATTTATAATATTCAGTTTCTATTCAGATTTGGTATTTCCATCTCATTCTCCATGCTTGATTTTATGTTATCTATAGAATCTTGTTTTTAATTCTTGAAAGCTACTGGAAAGTGATTTTGAGTTTATGACCTAGAGGAAAATACACGTTAATTTGGGATTCTAGGAATAGGGTTTCGATTTACTGAATGCAATACATCGTTTCTTAATGCTGGGTAACTGATTAAATAGCCGAGGAATCTACATCTAAGAAGTTCCTTATGAATCTCATATTTGAGGAATCAATTTGAGTGATTTTTATTGTAAATCAAGTTTGAATAGTCACAGTCTTTATATTTCATGATTTACCAAAGTTACAAATGAGTGAGATAGATGAGTTCAATCCCAGGGTGTTTTCCCAATCAATTTAGAATATTTTTACTACTTATTAACTTTATTTCTTAAATTGTATGTTCGTAGTACTTGTTAATCAAATCAAACCTCCCATTAAAACTGAATTTGCTTATTGAGTAGTGACGCTGAAATTCTAAAACGTAATTGTTCTCTGAGAAATCGATATCTTTACTTAACTCACTATATTACTTGTGACTCGGTACACTTGCCGAATAAAGTCTTAACCTAGATAACAATCATAAGGTCCTATTTTGTTGGGTTTTATAATGTTTGTGTTGGTCTTTCTACTTGTGCCCAGTTGTAAGTTGTAAGTGTTGTTTTGAGTGTTGTGGTTCTGGCAACCGTGATGTAGATTTCTCTAGGTTTGGTTTCGTTTATTTTTCCTTGTAATAAGGTTGGATCACCCCTTAAGTGCTTCCATTAATTTATTCTTCATTGTTTAAAAAAATATAGGAATAGTTGGCTTCAGAGGGGGGCTTGAATGGAGTCTGAACTCAATTCGCTGTAAACAAAAACCACTAAGCAAGATCGTCCAAGCAAGATGAAGCAATTTTATACTGGTTTACCCTAATCTCCTGCTTTACGTCCAATTCTCCTATTTTACGTTCAATTCTCCCCTGAACAAACCGTTTAAGAGGTTTCACTGTTTAGTAAATAGTTACAACGAGTACACAAACCTCTACAGTTCCGTTTACACAAACCTCTCCAGGTTATACCAACCTCAATGTTCTCTTAAGATCAAGTCCACTCAAAATTAAAAGAAACACTCTCAAAAGAGAGAACAATCAAAGCTCACTAGGGTTTACTTAAAAAACGTGAAGAATTACACAATGGTTTCACACAACTCAAAAACTCTAGACGCTCTCAATAACAAATTTAAAATAGACATAAGTAGATACTCTATTTCTTCAATGTATCGTGTGATGTATTTCTCTTTTTCCTTCTTGTTTTCTTCTGCTTGAAATTTATCCTCTATTCTTAATTCTGTATTAAAACTAACTTTATCTGCATATAAAAACAATTTATACATCACAAGATATCTTTGA
>Ga0209700_104928_pt1 | contig 23297 bp, 19 predicted proteins | sample SiratroredBW_FD_187528 | JGI IMG/M metagenome (GOLD analysis project Ga0209700, IMG submission 187528) | Root nodule microbial communities of legume samples collected from California, USA - Siratro red BW (SPAdes) (version 2) | ecosystem: Host-associated > Plants > Roots > Nodule | place: USA... | reverse complement strand
GCTTCCTTGGTTTCATCTTCAGCCGACGGTACATGCTACTTTGTCGAAGTTGTTGACCCATATCAATACCAACAGTCATATTTCCTTTGGATGCATCCGATGATTGAAGAGTAACAGGGTAATGAATAGAGGCATGATCCACATTGGTATCTTCAGTATTGTGGTCACTTTGTACCAATTTTTGTTCCTGGTTTAACAAATTAGTTAGCTCGAGAACCTGACTCTCTAGATTCTGAATCCGTTCTTCTTGTTCAGCAACAGTATGCAACAATGTTGTCTTTCTGTCAATCAATTCGCTCAAATTGGACTGCTTGTTTGGATGGTGCTTAACTTCACAACCTGATGAATTCAAGGCTTCCCTCACAATGTTAATCAGCAACTCTTCACTGGACAATGCTAAATCATGAATGACCTGATAACCACAACAATAACCATAATTGAACAATTTTGCACAATAACTGTGAATTCATATATCTGTCCATAGGTATTACTAACCAAATTTCTTTCGAATGCCACTTCAATCTGTCTGGGACCAACCTTCACATCCTGCCAGTGAATAATGCGAGGGAATTTTCGCCTCCTTAGATCTCCCTTTTTACTTGAAGACAACAGATGCTCCAAAGCCCATATCTGTAATGCAATAAAAAAAACCAACAATCCATCAACAACAAAACCACAGTAATTGACAAATCATAAATGAGTTTTTGTCCAGCTATTTCATTGTAATTACCTGCAACACATATGCACAGCCCCCAATATATGTATGTCCACCTCCAACATCCGCCTGCAACGAAGTCCATGCTTAATACAAACTTTGTACTAGAAATTGAAACACAGTTGTTCCCGAATTATAATTACAGAGTTCCCCTAAGTCATCTACAATACTAAATAAACCACTAAAGACACTCCCACTCACAGTCGGCAGTAAGAACTCACTCAGCCCTAACAATATGTACAATTTACAGAAGTCATCAACATTTACGTCATTTCGCCTTTTCTGGATCTCATCAAATATCATCTTCACATAAACATGTGTAGAAGGAAATAACTTCCTAATAGGGAAATCTTGTGATTCCCTTCGAAGATCAACCACACATCCACCAATTCTAAGACCCAATAGTACATAAACGTCTAGTGTTGTAAAGGAAACCAAGTCAGACCTTATCATAAAACCTCCCCTCCTCTCAACCCATCTTGTGCATAACCTTGTCAGCAATTTCCTGCTGAGTTTGACTTTGCCTTCAAGCTCCATCAACCATGAAAAAGGAGTTATGCCAATACAAGCCTTATGCTCTTCGGTAAGCATTGTATTTGCAACTCCTAGATACGTTGTCCGACAACAATGTCGGACACATACACAGACCTACATACAAAAAATAAACAATTATACCAAAAAAGTACAACTTCTCAGGAATTTTAATCAATTAATATGGACAAATACCTTTTAATCCGGAACTTTGAGCTGTTGTCATTGTTATGCTTGCATAACACATGTCAATAAACAAATTACGTCGTTACTCAATAGTACAGTATAATGAACAAAAAAAAAACATAAACCCAGAACAAATCAAAAAACCATTCTTTCGCTATGTGTAGTTTTAGCACACACACATTTGTTTGAGGGGTGAAAGCACAGAGTGGTTAGCTCAGTTACCATAAGTGGTTCGCTGTGTGTAATTTTGGAACACACATTTGTTTGGGTGGAGAAAGCACTAAGTGGTTTGTTCAGTTCACATAAGTGGTTCGCTGTGTGTAATTTTGGAATACACAGACTTGTCTGATGGGTGAAAGACATAAGTTGTTTGCTCAGTTCAGATAAGTGGTTCGCTGTGTGTAGTTTTGGACCACACAGACTTGTCTGAGGGGTCAAAGCACTAAGTGGTTCGCTCAGTTGAAATAAGTGGTTTGCTGTGTGTAGTTTTGGAACACACACACTTGTATGATGGGTGAAAGAACTAAGTGGTTCGCTCAGTTCAGATAAGTGGTTCGCTGTGTGTAATTTTGGAACACACAGACTTGTCTGAGGGGTGAAAGCACTAAGTGGTTCGTTCAGTTCACATAAGTGGTTCGCTATGTGTAGTTTAGGAACACACAGACTTGTCTGAGGGGTGAAAGCACTAAGTGGTTCGCTTAGTTGAAATAAGTGGTTCGCTGTGTGTAGTTTTGGAACACACAGCCTTGTCTGAGGGGTGAAATCACTAAGTGGTTCGCTCAGTTCAGATAAGTGGTTCGCTGTGTGTAGTTTTGGAACACACAGACTTGTCTGAGGGGTGAAATCCCTAAGTGGTTCGTTCAGTTCACATAAGTGGTTCGTTGTGTGTAATTTTGGAACACACAGACTTGTGTGAGGGGTGAAAGCACTAAGTGGTTCGCTCAGTTCACATAAGTGGTTCGCTGTGTGTAGTTTTGGAACACACAGACTTGTCTCAAGGGTGAAAGAACTAAGTAGTTCGCTCAATTCAGATAAGTGGTTCGCTCTGTGTAGTTTAGCAACACACAGACTTGTCTGAGGGGTGAAAGCACTAAGTGGTTCGCTCAGTTCAGATAAGTGGTTCGCTGTGTGTAGTTTAGGAACACACAGAATTGTGTGAGGGGTGAAAGCACTAAGTGGTTCACTCAGTTCAAATAAGTGGTTCGCTGTGTGTAATTTTGGAACACACAGACTTGTGTGAGGGGTGGAAGGTTTAAGTGATTCGCTCAGTTCATATAAGTGGTTAGCCCAGTTCAAATAAGTGGTTCGCTGTGTGTAATTTTGGAACACACACATGTGTCTAAAGGAAAAAGTTGGCATGAATACCTCACTTCGTCAAATAGTAACTCTACAAAATACCTGCTGAAGTCTGGCTACAATATGATTTTGTAAAGGACAATAACTTCAAAGCAGGAAATGTATTAGTCTTTGAAAAAATTGAAACGCCAGGAATTGGGATTTGGATATGTTATTTTCATGTCTGGCCTATATGACAATAAAATAAGAATGTCAAATCCCAATTCCTAGCTTTTTAATTTTTTCAAACACTAATACATTTCCTGCTATCAAGTCACAGTCTTTGCAAAATCAGTCCAACCAGACTGCAGCAGCAATTGTATGCCACTATTGACCGTGAAGATCACCACCCAACAGAAATATTTCTTTAGGAATCCCTAGTGTATCAATAAGTATGACAACCGATAACCCACAAGCACCAAAACCTACTTAGCAGAGTTAGTATTTCGATTTCTAAAGAAACAAGTTGGGATGAATACCTCACTTCGTCAAATAGTAACACTACAAAATACCTGCTGAAGTCTGGTTGGTCTAATTTTGTAAAGGACAATAACTTAAAAGCAGGAAATGTATGTGTCTTTGAGAGAATTAAGAAGCCAGGATTTGCGATTTAGAGATGTTATTTTCATGTCTGGCCTATATGACAGTAAAATAACAAGGTTAAAACCAAAACCATAGCGTTCTAATTTTTTCAAACACATATACATTTCCTGCTTTCAAGTCACAGTCTTTGCAAAATCAGTCCAACCAGACTGCAGCAACAATGGTATGGTACTACTAACCGTGAAGATCACCACCCAACAGAAATATTTCTTTAGGAATCCCTAGTGTATCAATAAGTATGACAACCAATAACCCACAAGCACCAAAACCTACTTAGCAGAGTTAGTATTTCGATTTCTAAAGAAACAAGTTGGCATGAATACCTCACTTCGTCAAATAGTAACACTACAAAATACCTGCTGAAGTCTGGTTGGTCTGATTTTGTAAAGGACAATAACTTAAAAGCAGGAAATGTATGTGTCTTTGAGAAAATTAAGAAGCCAGGATTTGCGATTTAGAGATGTTATTTTCATGTCTGGCCTATATGACAGTAAAATAACAAGGTTAAAACCAAAACCATGGCTTTCTAATTTTTTCAAACACACATACATTTCCTGCTTTCAAGTCACAGTCTTTGGAAAATCAGTCCAACCAGACTGCAGTAACAATTGTATGGTACTATTGACCGTGAAGATCACTACCCAACAGAAATATTTCTTTAGGAATGCCTAGTGTATCAATAAGTATGACAACCGATAACCCACAAGCACCAAAACCTACTTAGCATTGGCATGAATACCTCACTTCGTCAAATAGTAACACTACAAAATACCTGCTGAAGTCTGGTTGGTCTGATTTTGTAAAGGACAATAACTTAAAAGCAGGAAATGTATGTGTCTTTGAGAAAATTAAGAAGCCAGGATTTGCGATTTAGAGATGTTATTTTCATGTCTGGCCTATATGACAGTAAAATAACAAGGTTAAAACCAAAACCATGGTCTTCTAATTTTTTCAAACACACATACATTTCCTGCTTTCAAGTCACAGTCTTTGCAAAATCAGTCAAACCAGACTGCAGCAACAATTGTATGGTACTATTGATCGTGAAGATCACCACCCAACAGACATATTTCTTTAGGAATCCCAAGTGTATCAATAAGTATGACATCCGATAACCCAATAGAAGCCAGGTGGTTAGCTGAGTTCAGATAAGTGGTTCGCTGTGTGTAGTGTTGGAACACACAGACTTGTCTGATGGGTGAAAGAACTAAGTGGTTCGCTCAGTTCAGATAAGTGGTTCGCTGTGTGTAGTTTTGGAACACACAGACTTGTCTGAGGGGTGAAAGCACTAAGTGGTTCGCTCAGTTGAAATAAGTGGTTCGCTGTGTGTAGTTTTGGAACACACACACTTGTCTGAGGGGTGAAATCACTAAGTGGTTCGTTCAGTTCACATAAGTGGTTCGTTGTGTGTAGTTTAGGAACACACAAACTTGTTTGAGGGGTGAAAGCACTAAGTGGTTCGCTCAGTTCACATAAGTGGTTCGCTATGTGTAGTTTTGGAACAGACAGAATTGTCTGAGGGGTGAAAGAACTAAGTGGTTCGCTCAGTTCAGATAAGTGGTTCGCTGTGTGTAGTTTAGGAACACACAGACTTGTCTGACGGGTGAAAGCACTAAGTGGTTCGTTCAGTTCGCATAAGTGGTTCGCTGTGTGTAATTTTGGAACACAGAGACTTGTCTGAGGGGTGAAAGCATTAAGTGGTTCGTTCAGTTCACATAAGTGGTTCGCTCTGTGTAATTTTGGAACACACAGACTTGTGTGAGGGGTGAAAGCACTAAGTGGTTCGTTCAGTTCACATAAGTGGTTCGGTGTGTGTAGTTTAGGAACACACAAACTTGTCTGAGGGGTGAAAGCACTAAGTGGTTCGTTCAGTTCAGATAAGTGGTTCGCTGTGTGTAATTTTGGAACACACAGACTTGTCTGAGGGGTGAAAGCACTAAGTGGTTTGCTCAGTTCAGATAAGTGGTTCGCTGTGTGTAGTTTAGGAACACACAGACTTGTCTGAGGGGTGAAATGACTAAGTGGTTTGCTCTGTGTAGTTTAGGAACACACAGACTTGTCTGAGGGGTGAAAGCACTAAGTGGTTCGCTCAGTTTAGATAAGTGGTTCGCTGTGTGTAATTTTGGACACACAGACTTGTCTGAGGGGTGAGATCACTAAGTGGTTCGTTCAGTTCACATAAGTAGTTCGCTGTGTGTAGTTTAAGAACACACAGACTTTTCTGAGGGGTGAAATGACTAAGTGGTTCGTTCAGTTCACATAAGTGGTTCGCTGTGTGTAATTTTGGAACACACAGACTTGTGTGAGGGGTGAAAGCACTAAGTGGTTCGTTCAGTTGAAATAAGTGGTTCGCCGTGTGTAGTTTTGGAACACAGAGACTTGTCTGAGGGGTGAAAGCACGAAGTGGTTCGCTCAGTTCACATAAGTGGTTCGCTGTATGTAATTTTGGAACACACAGACTTGTGTGAGGGGTGAAAGCACTAAGTGGTTCGTTCAGTTCACATAAGTGGTTCGCTGTGTGTAGTTTAGGAACACACAGACTTGTCTGAGGGGTGAAAGCACTAAGTGGTTCGTTCAGTTCAGATAAGTGGTTCGCTGTGTGTAATTTTGGAACACACAGACTTTTCTGAGGGGTGAAAGCTCTAAGTGGTTCGCTCAGTTCAGATAAGTGGTTCGTTTAGTTCAGATAAGTAGTTTGTTCAATTATTTCGAAAAAAATGTACCACATAATAAAGCTACGAACAGAAAACCCATCACGAAGTGATCTTTCTGTTATAAGGATGCCATTGGCGTACGTAATGAAAGAAAACATGGAAACCAGAAACCCAAAACACAGCAACAAACCAATATTCTGCATACATACATAACGCACCAAGATCTGATTTTTTGCATACATGCATAACTAGCAAGCAAAACCAAATCATATGTACAAACCCTAAACCCTAAACGAAGCAAACATCGACACACAGCAAGCATGTTGCACACCAAAAAACCTTAGGGTTTAGGGTCAATACCACCAATATAAACGGTAAAGCTTCGACGGTGGGCAAAAGGAACGCGAATCTTGAAAAACGAAGGCGAATCTGTGGGCAGAAGGAACGAGAATCTTGCTGTTTCGTCTGTTCTCTCTCCTTCAGAGGATGCGGGGTTAATGAGTGCAATGAGAAAATGAGATCTGCTTTTCCCTCTCAAATTGTCCTGCATTTTCAGATGGGAAATAACAAAAGCAACCCTTTGCAAAAAGACAAACATGAACCACGTAAGCAGAAAAGAAGTTGGCTTTCTCTTTCTTTGCCACGCAGGACGACAATGCCACGTTGGAGTGTCAAATGGAGGTAAGAGAAAAACGAGTGTCAAAGTAACATTTTCATTGGCAAAATTATGGTGCTGGAGGCTTCCATACCACCTAAGCATTAGGTTTTATCTTTAATTAACATTAATAATTAAATGTCACTTAAAATATTAGTTTTTATTTTTACTTAATCTTAATAAATAATAATTATGTTTATATATGCTGTTTCTTTTATATTATATATATTATTTCCTTTTTTTTGAAAGTAAAAGTAATTTAAGTATAAAAAATGTAAAACAATATATAATACATTTTCATAAATTAATAAAAAATATATCCCAAAAAATAATAAAAATATTGAATTTTAAAAAATAAAATACAAAAACTGTTTTAATAATAAAAACATAAAAAATATAAAATTTCAAAAAGTAAAAGATATAAAATGTTTTTATAACAATAAAATTATAAGTATTCACAAAACAAAAGTAAAAAAAAAAATTACAAAAATATAAAGATTTCTGAAAATAATAAAAACATATTAACAAAACATTTTTTTAAAAATATAAAACAGTCTTTCAAAAATAAAAATATAAAAGAAAAATTCAAACAACATCAAACAAAATTTTCAAATTCGAACTACCTAAACCCTGATTTTCTAACAATGATACAAATAGGTAGGACCAAGGTCAATCCTTTTCGGGTCAAAAAACTAAAAAATATTTTTCTTTGTTATTATTTGTTTGTTTATTATTAATTCCTTGTTTATTAAATATATATATTTGTTTTTTTATAGTTGTTGTAATTATTATTTTTTTTGGGAAAAATATCATTTTGTATAACCACGCTCTTTTTCTTATTTCATTAAAAGTACCGTCTTAGGACGGGCGTTGTGGACTACTTATATTTTCTCCACATGTAACCGACTCCTGAATCCGTACCTGGTTTGCAGAACTTTTAGTTTTTAGGTTTTTCTATAGTTTTCTATAATAAACTATGGTGGCGACTCCAAATCTCTAAATAATTTTTTTAAAATTAATTTTTGATTGTCCCGTCGTGATACGGTTGTGACAAATGGCGACTCCGCTGGGGACATTTTAGAGAGTCAGGCTAATTTAATTAAATGAGTAAAATTTGTATGATTTTCTAATGTTTATTTTTTCATTTTCTCTTTATTACTTTTGTAAATAATATTTGTTGTTATTTATATTCATGTATATATTGTTTATCATTTTTAAGACTATTTATGTTCGCATATCATGTTTTTATTTTTGTATATATTGCATGCTATACATTTTAATTTGCAGCGCATGAGCGTACCCAAGTACCAAGTATGTAAATACTTGTATTGTTGAAATATTGAACCTAGGGTAGAAGACATGTTATATATATATATATATATACCTGGGAAATTTTCTGGTTGTTTTATAGGTGGGAATTGGGTTTGCATTTTTCTCCCTTCACTTTCACATTTTATTTTCATATCATGAGTGAGGCCCTATACCCGGTCTGTGGAGCTTAGAAATAGAGGGGTCACATAACAAGATTGTGGGATGTACTTACTTTCCTGGTCTTTGTGAAAACTCCAGCTAGAGTCTGTTTGCTTTATTCTCATATCTATAAAGGTCATTACTGACTGATATGACTGTGTAATAAAGGGGGCCATGACTCTGGTGACTTCATTAGGAATTAGGATAAAGCTATTCTGTGTGAGCTCATGTAAAAATCCTAGAACTCTACACATTATGTCAAATCATAATTAGGGCACCAAAGGAGACATTTTACATCTCAATTATCTATTGTCATTCATTACACACAAGTATTAAAAAAAAAGTATTGCAGTGCAAGGCTTGAAGAAGAGGATAAGAGTCAAGGTGCTGAAGAGTGATTTGACTATCCTCAGAGAACTAGGACAGAAGCTCAAGGCAGTGCAAAGGACTATCTTCAGGAGTAGATATGAGAACTTGCTGGGATTGCTGGAAGTAGAGGTTCAGGAACCTGCCATTACTGCCTGGCTCAGTATTATGATCATCCACTAAGGTGCTTCATCTTTTGTGACTTTCAATTGGTGCCAACTTTTGAAGAATTCTCACAAATCCTGGACATGCCAACGGACAGGATGATGCCTTATCAGCACTTGGAATAACTTTTCTCCATGTACACCCTATCTGGGATCATGGAAATGCCTGTGAAGGAATTGAAGAAGGAATTTGTTGAGTTATGTGATAGAAAGGGTTTTATTCTAAGCTTCTTAGAAAGGTATTTGTGAGGAAGAAAGTTGGGATGCTATTATAGATGTTTTAGCCTTAGCTCTCTTTGGAGTTATGTTGTTCCCAAAGGCTGATAATTTTGTAGATGATGTTGCTATCAAGTTCTTTTTAGCCTTCAAAACTCGTGTTGAAAATCCAGTTACTACAATCTTGGCTGACACTTAAATAGCTCTTGATTAGTGTCACATAGGGAAGAGAAAATTGATAGTTTGCTACTTACTTGTTTGTTGGCTAATTGCTCGCTTCAAACAAAGGGTTGTAGGTATTAAGTGTCCAGTGGAATCAGCTAAGCAATAGGGGTTGGAGACCAAGGGAGCGGATGAATAGGCTCAATGTCTGGCTGGTTTAAGTCAGAAGAAGGTCCAATGGCAGCCCACATGGCAACAAAAAAACCTGTCTAGTATACCAATGTGCTAGAAGTGTTAATGTGTCACTCATAGGTACTAAAGGTTGTATCAACTATAATCTTGTGCTTGCTTAGAGACAGTTTGGTTACCCGATAGCAGGGACTCATATTTTTGTTTCTTTATGAAGAGGATTCATCAGCTGAGATACTTATAGAACTTTGAAGAGTTTGGGATAAGGCGGTCATTCAGGGGAAAGACACTAGACCTTGGACCATGGATAGTAAGATATCATATCAAAGGTGGCTGGTGGAAAGAATTTGGTGGAAATAGAGCTAAGTAGGGGCCAGACCCACGGAGCACGATATTATTTACAATTAATTAATTGGAAGCTGCGTGGGTTAGACCCACGAAAAATGCAAAAGAAAAATCAAAAAATAAAATAAAATCAAGCGGGAGTCAGACCCACGCATCACAATATTATTCGTAATTAATTAATTGCAAGTAGCGTGGGCTAGACCCACATAAAACACAAAAGAAAATTCAACAAAATAAAAATAAAATCACGTGGGGGCCAGACCCATGCAACACAATATTATTTGCAATTAATTAATTGCAACCAGTGTGGGCTAGACCCACGCAAAATGTAAAAGAAATTCAAAACAAAAATAAAATAAAATCAAGCAGGGGCCAGACCTACGCATCACAATATTAAGCAGCATGGGCTAGACCCACATAAAACGCAATAAAAAAATTAGAAAAATAAAAATAAAACCTAGCGGGGGGCCAGACCCACGCAACACAATATTATAATAATTACATACGATCTAATAAGTATAATAATAAGAGTAATAGGACAGAAAAGCTCTTTGGATTTAATGGTTAGGGGATCTGTCTAATTGTTGAGAGGTTTTGGGTTCAAATCTCTCCTAATAATATGGTTTTTTATAGTTTTTTTAAAAATATATTTTTTTAAATTATTATAATTGTATTATAAGCGTGGGCTTGACCCCCGCAAGCTTTACCATCTCTACGTGGGTCTGACCACGCATAATTTATTATATTTAATTATGCATTCAATTATATGGGCTTTTGGCCTGAGAGTATTCTTGTAGTGTTTCTTCCTCATGTAACCTTTCTTATTAGTTTTGCCTACATTGCTATCCTTGCTGCTAATATTCTTGCTTTCATTGCCACCATCCAAGACACCACTTAGCCACATTCATGTTATCTTCTATTCTCATTCGTGTTGTTACAGCCATTGAGCCACTCCGATGGTTATATAAGTAAGATTCTCCATTTCACAACAAAACCTCTCTCTCCCTCGACAATGGTTACGCATCACGAAATCACCACCACAATTCTTTTCGAAACAAAATTTTAACACTTCATTTCTATTATTCTAAAAGTTCGTAATAGATTACAAAAATCACATTGACACCTTATCTTAATTGATAGTAGAAACTCAATGAAAAAAATATAAATATATCCTTAATCAAATAATTTTTTAATAAAAAATCAATTAGAAATTCTTAAATTTATAAAAAATTCTAATATTTCACTAAAAAAATAAAAGAGAAAGGTTAGAAATAGAATAAAAACAATAGAAAATTGCTAGAATATTTATTATGTAATAAAGGAATTAAACATACTAAAATACCTTACAAACAGTTTTTTTTACAACTAAGACTAAAGATGCAATCATCAAAAGTCTTCTTTCCCAATTGACCTTCATGTTTCACATTTAGTGACCCAACTATTTAACCACCTACACATAAACAAAAAAGTGTTACTATAATTTTGAAACAATAATTCAACGTTGATATATATTATGATAATATTTCTTACCATGAAATAGTGAGAGGATTGAACATACAGTCTGAATAAGTGTGAGTAAAAGTAGCATAGTTGCAGCAATTGTAGATGCTATTTTCCAAGGAGTGTTGAAGTACTCATGCAAGAAGATAGCCTTATATTTTTTGTAAGGGTTTTCATAGAACTTATTTAAGCTATTGCATAGAGAGAAATAGTGTGAATTGAACTCTGGCATAGGAAGATTTGAGTCCAACCTATTAATCATTCTAGCCACTACCTTAACATCACCCATCCAATTGACAATAATTTTATTATCAATCAATACTTTCACATCTTTTTCAGTGTCGATGAGAAAATCTAGAACCTTTAGGTATTGACTAATAATGCTTATATCTGGAATGTGACAATGCTCAAATGCCAATATATTTCTAAAGATTCTTTCTGTGCCGTCATTTATATTCAAAATTGGCATGATAAACTTACCCTCATCCGAATAGGTAAAGTCAAGTAAACTTTCATTTGGATTCACTTGGAACTTAATACCTGCCTCTGATAGTTGGCTTGCACTGTATACATGTCTAACTTCATTGTATTCCTCTGGTTTTCCAAGATCAAGATTTGATGATGATATTATAGTAGATCTTAAAAAATCGGTAAAGTGTTTTGGACTCTCTCTTGGACACACTTTTCCAAGAGATAGGTTCATAAAATAGTAGAAAGTAATGTCAAGAAAATTCTCAGCCATACCAGTGAGGTTGTAGAGTTTTTCAAGAACAAAGAAAGGAAGTTGATTTTCCAATAGTATCAAGTCATTATCAATATTCACTAGCATCTTTGGTTTTATCAACAAAGGGTCTTTTTGCTCCCAATCACTTTGTCTATGCCATCTTAGAAATAGCTCAATTATGAAGCAAGCATCAACTAGAATCATCTTTAAGAAGTCATTGCTATTATATTTAATAGCCTCTTCATAACAAAGTCGAATTTCTTCTTCCATCTCTTTCATTTTCACCACAAATTCTCTCATAGGTAGTTGTGTTCGATTTAGAAATCCCTTGAGGTATTTCAGTTTAAGCTCCTTCATTGGGCCAACACTATTATGATGATAAGGGCCAATGGAAACAATTTGAGGAGTGTATATTTTGGGATTACTTTTACGAATTGTTGGTGGTACCCTATAAATGCATTGCATATGGAAATCATACTCTTCTGGAGGTTTCACATTTTGAAGCATTTCGGTGCATTCTTTCTCTAGACATTGTAATTCTAGATCTCTCAATTGTCCTTGCATTTGGTTAAAACTGTAACATAAAAATTGACATATTAACTATAATATTAATAAATTGGTTTTAAGCCCTAAAATATTACCTCTTTTAAATAAACATTTTGATACTATCAAACAATTTCTTCTCTACACAAGTGTCAAAGAGAAAAATTCAATAATTAAAAGTGCAACATGACTTTTATGATTGTAGAGATTGTTTATGCAATTTATTTGATAATAAAAATAAAAGGGACAAAGAAATAGTTGCACAATTGGATGTTATAAAACTGGTTTAACCATCAAATAAGTACAATTTTTGTCATGATTTATAAATTTCTTTTTTATGAAAATGGGTGAACCGTGTCACGGAGGTACAATCTCAAGTAAATAAGTTATGGAGAAAAATATTGGTGAAATCGTGCCAACGTGGCATGATTTTAGTTCTTCATAATTTTTTTTATTTTTTATGTTTCGAATAAAAAAAATTAATATGACATATTTTGAAATTTGATTTTTATCTAACTTTTTTAGTGTATATTTGATAGTGGACTCCTTACTTTGCATAGAATTATCATATATTTTGAGTTTTCAAAATTTAGGGTGAAAAAACTTCAAATGGTCATAACTTTTGATAGAGAGCTCAGATTGAGACGCTCCAAAAATGAAAGTTGCTCGAAATTAGATAACATATGTGATGAACAATCCTTGTTGAGGATTCCAGTTCCAAAATTCTATCATTTACTATTAGTTTTCTATTTTTGTTTTTTTTAGGGTATAAACTCTTACTTCCCATACTTATACTTGTAAAAAAAAATTAAAAGGTTTTGTAGTGTTTTCTTATATTAATTATAGATTTATCAAATCATTACAACTTACATTTATTTAAATTTTAAACATATAAAAAAAATATGATAACAAACACTATAAAACTAGTTAAAAGATACAATAAAACTCACATGTTTGCAGAAGTAAAAGATTATCAAGAAGCTTAATTTGGCAGACGATCATGAAAATATGAACATATCAGACGATACACTGATACACTAGATAAACGATCCTAACCAAAGGGAAAAATCAATAGTTTAAAGTCATATATGACGAAACAAAGGTACAAGATCATGCGAGACAAATGCACCATATATAACATCAAAATGCATCAGACAGTCTGATCAATAGTTATGACAGACCAAACAAGAAAAGAGAATATCAGACAAAGAGTTTAACGTCTTACGATAAATGATCTATTGTTACAGGGAATATCTCTAAACTTAATGCTTAAGTTTATATTTCTGATTTAAAACATGATGATTTTTAGTTTACTTAATCTAATTAAATCTAAATAAATTCAATGTTAACACCATGCAAATTTAGAAAGTTTTTGAAAATAAATTAATGATTGAAAATTCTAAGATGAAAAGTTTTTGTATAGTTCAAAAGATTATAAATTCATACATTAACTACAATTGATTCCGATTAAATATGTGATTCATCATCATTAGCGAAAATAATATTTCTAGTAGATAGTAGAAAGAAGAACTATGCAGATGATTCCTATTTGAATGAGAAAATGATGTAGATGCACCTGCACAAGTAAAGGAACAATTAAAGAGTAGAGATAACAAGTTTTCAATGTTCAAATTTCTACGAGAGAAGAAATATGTAGAAGAATAAGACTTATAGAAAACATGATTAACATTCTTCATCTCCACGTTTGAAATTGTTACACATGAAAAGATTTCTAATGCATTGAAAATCTATAATATGAATTAAAGAAGAAAATATTCAATGGTACAAAAGATTACACTAATAGAAGTTTCAAAGGTCATCACTCAAAAAGCTATATAAAGACCTTTGAGATGAAGAAAATAGATAATAAACGAACGATTAGTGTAAATATGATAAAGTTATAGAGAATAAAATATAATTTGAGTTTTATTGGCTATTATCTTTTTGAGAGCAAATGATTTTAAATTCTTCATTGTGTGAAGATTAACCTGCGAGCCTTCTTTGTTCTCTCTGTTGAGAGTATTTTCTTTCTCATTTTTGAGAGGTATTGATCATAAAAGGAGATTAAGATTAATATATATGGAGAGGTACTTGCTTCGTAGAGAGGTGTGAAAACTTGTTGTCTAGAGAAGTGTAGAATAAGCGTGAAAACTCATTACTTGGAGCGGTATACTTTTTCGGGAAAGGTGTTAAAACTCATTTTTAGTGAAAGCTCTTAAGCAAATTTTTGCTTAAAGGAACTGAATGTAACTCTAGTTGTAAGGTGAACCAGTATAAATTTGTGTCAAGTTCTCTATATCTTATACTTTACTTATATTGTTTTTAAATTGTCTATATTTCACGATTTGGGTTCAGGCTTCATTAAAATTATTCGTTCTAGAGTTAATTGTAAGTAACCTTTGTGAAAGTAGGATGTCATTCAAATTATGATGAAAATGTGAAGGTGTTTTAGTAACTATATTATTAATTGTTTGTAAACTAAATTAAGTTGACTTATTACCTGATTTATGCTATCATATTGCTTCGTAAGACAGTATATAAAAATGGTTGATTCAAGTGATATTTAAATATCACGAAATTCTTTCAATTATTCATTTATTTATTTTATTTGTTTATTTATTTGTGTTGAAGAAGATAGTAAAATGACACTTTTTTTTCAAAAAAGCATATCATCATTAACATTTGCAATGAAATGCAAATTAAATGATTATTGAAAACATATTTTATTTAGCGGTTAACCACTTACTCCTCCTCCACTTCCTCCACTCCGCTCATAGTTTATCTGCCATCGTCTTCCTTCCCTTAGATGGCATCTGGTCACCGAAGGAGGACTATTCTGGAGAGTTGTTTTCGTTGTTTTCTCTTTGCTCCACTTGGCAGATTAGATATATCTAGCTATTCTATGATTACTCAGTTGGTATGAGTTACCATGCAACTTAGATTTCCCTGACAGATTATCTGAGCATGAAGAGATCTTCTGAAGGAAAAGTGGGTTCTAGAAGTGGTCGAAATTAAAAAATACAAGCAGGAAGGGTCATGACAGGGACTTTTCTGAAACCGTGGAACGTGACTACGCTCTTCTTTTCACATTTTCCTTCGTCGTTCCGTGAGACGGATATGGAGAGGATTTTTAGCAAATGGCGAAAGGTGCAGGAGGTGTTCATTACAAGTAAACTCAATAGATGGGGCCATAAATTTGGTTTTGTTTAGCTTTTTGACGTCAGAAATGATTGAAGGTTGGAACAAGACTTGGATTCCATTAGAATCGGGTCTATGAAACTACATGGTAATCTTCCCAGGTATTCCAGACGAAACATTGATTGGAAAGAGTAACTTGACTGGGAAATCAAAGGGGAAGGGCGATCACTGGACTTTGTATAAAACGGAACAGCCGCGTAACGTTCAACAAAATATTCAGAAGGTGTGGAGGGAAAAAAGAACTCAGACAGGTAAACATAGGACGCATAATGTAAGCACATCTGATTGGAAGGGTAGACATATCTCGGTTAAAGATGAGAGACCACGGTGGTTAACGAAAAGTTGGGTGGGTACAATTAAGAACTATAGAAGTATAGAGGAAATTAGAGGATACATTTTACGTCAAGGGCTGGGAGATATTCGTGTTAGGTATCTTGGAGACAAGGATGCGTTATTAACTGCTAGTGAAGGGGTTAATCTGAAAGACATTATCACTAAAAATAAGGAATGCATGATGGAGTTATTTGAGGTGCTTGAACCGTGGTGCGACAAACCCCCGAGAGGCAATAAGGTTGTGTGGTCTAGGTGCAGGGGTTTACCCTTAAATCTCTGGACACTTGAGTGCTTTAGATATATAGCACGATATGTAGGGCCCTTGTCGAAGTAGATGAAGCGACGAGAGATTGGGAGAGGATTGAATATGCTAGGCTGAAGATAAACATTCCTGTGTCCAATAAAGCAAAAGTGTATTGGATTACACTAGAAGAAGAGTGTCATGATACATGCTCCTCCAATTGGAACAGGTGGTGTCTAGGCGATATGCATTTTGACTCTAATTCGTTTACGGTTTCTAAGGTGGATGACATAGAAAATATGTACGACGATATATAGGGCTTGGAAGACGTAGTTGTGAATCTCGTCAATCACGACACAAAAATTTCGGCAGTGTTTTGTGACTCCAGTGAGCGGTTGGTGGAATAACGGTCGAAGCGGGTGGAGGAACCATGTACAGATAAAACATAGGGGGAAAAAACTATCTCTACAATTTCGGGAAAGTATTACACCAAAATAGGTACTAGAAATGGTGGAGGGGTACATGATTATGGATAAGAAAAGGGGGTCACGGAAAAGGAAGTAAAGCAAAAAGCAGTACAACTTTTGGAAAGTGATATGGGGCTGTTTCCTGAATTAGGAGGTTGGCAATGGGAATTTTCGTGGATTGGAGTGGAGTCAACGCTATCCAAAGCGTTGCTGGATAACAACGTGTTCCAAGGGTGTGGTACACGTGGGGGTGTTACTGAGCCCAATTCTGTATGTATGGGTACTGGTAGTTTGGACACGAGGAGTGGGCCTAAAGCCCATTCCATATTGGTTGAATTTGAATTGCCCATGACAAGGCCAATTACACATGTCGAGGTTTCTTCTTCTTTTCTGCAAGGGCATTGTGAGGGGATGGTGAAGGGTCGCGATACTTCACAGAACTGTCTTGAGGGAGCGACCTCTACAGAGTTTGGTGGAAGGGCACCACTCAACCACGTCGAACGAGAAAGCGATGATCGTGGTGAAGCAGGCAAGGCAGTGCAGGGTTCAAAAGAGACTGTTATTGGTCAATGCGAAGCAAATTAGTCCTTGACTGCTGGAAGGCAAATTACCCCTATGGAAAGGGGAATCTGGTAAGGGAGTGAGACGAAGGAAATATAGATTCATTGTTGATGGTGGGGTGCCGCTTTCGTTGGTCAAAGCCAGGTTAGTATCACTTAATTGCTTTGGAGAATTGTGAATGATTTGGGGGTTGAGTGTTTGGCAGATGAGGAACGTGTGATCTCAAGGCCTACTGAATTGGAACAGAGGGATGCCAAACTGTTATTGGAGTTGAGGTATGAAGGGAGACATAGTGCGGTATGAGTCTGATAAGTCTAAATATTAGAGGGCTGGGGAGAGGGGTAAAGTGGACTTATCTACGGTCTCTAGTGAGGAAGGAAAATCTGGGTGTTGTGTGCATATAGGAAACTAAGTTGGTGAATGTGGTTAGTCAACAATGTTATTCTTTGTGGGGTTCTAACGCAATTAGTTGGGTGCACAGGAGTATAGATATGAAAGGTGGGGGAATTCTGACTTTATGGAAAAATAATGTTTTTGTGTGTGAAAGAACTGAAGAAGGAAAATGATTTGTTGTGATTGTAGGACAATATAGAACAGGAAAAGTTGAGACAATTGCTCAGGTAGGGATTGTTAATGTTTATTCCATCGGTTCTGTCAAAGACAAAGTCGATTTGTGGGAGAAGATAGGACAAATTATGAGTAATAGCGTTGGCATAGCTTGGTGTATGGTTGGTGACTTTAATGCCGTGAGAAATCCGAATGAAAGACAAGGGGTAGGCCAGGCTAAGGCTAACAGGTCTGAAATGAATGGCTTTAATAACTTCATTGTTAGTAATCAACTGTTAGATATTCCTACAACGGGAAGAAAGTTTATGTGGTGTAGACCAAATGGTACTACAAAGAGTAGGTTGGATAGAGCTTTGGTTTTTGATAATTGAGTGAGTTTATGGCCAGGCTAAACACTGTATATTCTGAATAGGCAAGTATTGGACCATTGTGCATTAATAGTTAAAGACAAAACAATTGACTAGGGACCAAAGCCATTCAGGTCGTTTGATGCTTGGGAGGAGATTGAAGGATATAGGGAGGTCGTTAGACAGACTTGGGAACAAAATGTGAATTGCAGAAATGATCTTGAGGAAGTGAAATGCAAACTCAAAGGCCTTAAGCAAGCACTAAAACTTTGGAGGGACCAAGCGTTCAATAAGGAGAGAGTGAAAAAGAAAAAGGTACTAGAAGAGATTGAAGAGTTGGATTAAGAGGATGAATCTTGTGTGTTATAGGAGGACATGAGGATTAAGAGGATATGACTACTAGGGGAATTAAGAAATATGGTTGAAAGAGAAAATGCAATGTTGAAACAGAAAGCTAGGGTGAAGTGGTTGGCAAAGGGTGATACTAATTCCAAATTTTACTATGCTAGGTTGAGGTGGAGACTTTTAAATAATGAAATCGGAGGTTTGGATATCAATGGTGCTTGGAGTGAGGAACCACTGATGGAGAAGGAGGAAGTTTTTAGGTATTTTGAAAATAGATTTACAGCCCAATCGAAACGGGGGGTTAATTTAGACGGGGTACAATTTGATACAATTAACGAAGCCGACAATGGCTTCTTATGCAGTGTGTTTAGAGAGGATGAAATCAAGGAGACAATTGGCGAGTGTGGTGGCTCGAAAAGCCCGGGGTCGGATGGTTTTAATTTTGATTTTATTAAGAGCAATTGGGGTATCTTAGGGAGTGACATTGTGAAAGCTCTTCGTTGGTTTCAAGAGACTGGCTTTATTCCTAGGGGGTGTAATGCTTCATTCATCACACTCATTCCTAAGTGCAAGAATCCTTTGAAGCTAGGGGACTTTAGGCCTATCTCTTTGGTGGGATGCATTTATAAAATACTCGCAAAAATCCTAGCAAACAGACTCAAAAGTTGTTGTTTTAGGTGATTGATAAAAACCAATCTGCATTCCTTAGCGGGAGGGGACTATTAGATAGCATCTTAATAGCCAATGAGACGGTTGATTTCCTTAAGAAGGAAAGGCTGAAGGGTGTGATAGTAAAGGTTGACTTTGAAAAAGCCTATAACTCCATGGAGTGGGACTTCTTAAAGTACATGGGTTAGATTCCTGGTGTAGGTGGATTACTTAGATCAATACTTGTCTCAAATCTGCTTCAGTCTCGATTTTAGTTAATGGTAGCCCTACTAAGAAATTTAGGCCATCAAGGGGACTTAGACAAGGAGAGCCTCTTGCTTCGTTCCTATTCTTAATAGTGGCAGAAGGACTGGCTAGGTTGGTCAGAGAAGCTTCGAGAAAAGGGATTTTAGAAGGGATATGTGTGGGGAACAAAGGTGTAGAGGTGAAATTGTTACAATTTACATATGATACTATTTTCTTCTGCCAACCTAAGTTTAATTGTATCATAGCTATTAAGGTGATCCTTCGTAGCTTTGAGATTGTGTCTGGATTGAAAGTGAACTTTCATAAGAGTAAAATAGGAACATTAGGGATTTCAGATTTGGATTTGAGTATCTTCTCTAATTGTCTGAATTGTGGAAGAATGAGGTTACCATTCACTTATCTAGGGATTACAATTGGTGGGAATCATAGAAAAGTGGAATTTTGGAACCTAATTATACATAAAATACAATTGAGATTATCCATGTGGAAGGGAAGATTACTATCTGTGGCAGGAAGGATATGTTTGATCAAGTTTGTTCTTAATACTTTGCCTCTATTTTATTTCTCTTTTTTCAAAGCCCCTAAGCAGGTTTGTAAGGTCATTAGATCGATTCAGATAATTTTTTATGGGGTTGGGGTTCTGAGGGGAGGAAAATACCGTGGCTAGCATGGGATAAAGTGTGTTTACCGATAGAGATGGGCGGATTGGGCGTGAAGGATATAAATGCACTCATTGCAAAGTAGAAATGGAGATTGAGTTCTGAGAATGGTGGTAGGTGGAGAGAACTAATTGATTCTAGATACGGTGATTGAAGGGATATGGAAATTTCCATGGCAGATAGAAAAAGCTCGAATTTGTGGAAGGATTTAGGAAAAATTTGTGACATATATAGAGAATCTAGCTAGTTTGATCAAAGGATTAAATGGAAGGTAGGTAATGGGAGTAGGACTAAATTTTGGGAAGATCGGTGGGTGGGTGATGGGAAGCTAAAGGACATGTTTCCTAGGCTGTATGGGATCTCTGTCTTCAAAGATAGGATGGTTAGTGAATTTGGTGTGTGGCGTGAAATTGAACCTTCTCAGGATTTTATATGGCAAATTCCATGGAAGAGGGAATTGTTTGATTGGGAGAAAGATTTGGAAAAGCAATTATTGAAACTCATTAATACTATTAATAGGAATGGAGATATGACTGATCAATGGTGCTGGGATGGGGTCTACATATGTTTATATAGTTCAATCAGGTTATTGTGCTCTGAAGGAGGTACCGGGAGATTTGCGAAATGAATGCTTTAGGGAGGTTTAGAACCCTGAAGGTTCCAACTTCTGCTAAGGCCTTTGGGTGGAGGGTTTTGTTAGATAGATTGCCATCTAGAACTAATCTTGAGAGTAGAGGGGTGCATGTATCTTGTAATCTGTGTCCTTTGTGTAAGAAGTAGGTGGAAACTATCCAACATGTATTGATTAATTGTGAGGTTGCACAAATTAAGTGTTATAAATGGGTACGGGTGACTAATAACATTGTTAATCATTTTTGCAACTTCTATCTTTTTGGATTGACTAATAAACAGAACTATGTGTGGAAAGTGATGTGGGTGGCACTAGCAAAGGCAATTTGGACTCATAGGAATAGGATTATTTTTGAAGGTGGTAAGCTTGATGAGATAGCGATATTTGCATTGGCACAATTACACGCTTGGTCCTGGGCAAAATTTAGCGGGTCTAGGTTAGGTGGATCTTTTTCATAATGGTGTATACACCCCGTTGACTGCTTAAGAGCACTTGGATAGTTTGTTGGGCATTGTAGAATGGTTTGGAGGTTAGGTAGGTAATGGGTGTAGGGGCTTGTTTACAAATTAGGTTGTTTCTTTGCAGGAATACACTTGTGAATACCATACGAAAGAGATTGAAATGCTGCTTCAATATCTAATTGTTGGGTGCTATTTGGCACGAAGGATGGTTATGAGGAAGTACATAATGCATGGTAGTCTGGATTAATAGTAACAGAACCATATCTCATGGATGAAGTGTAAAGCTTTTTGAGAAACAAAATGTTTACTATAAGATGTGGTATTGTGAGTGTCTTTACTTTATTACGTCTGACTATTCTTCTAGTCCAAGTACTATTACGGTGTAATGCCTGTCACATTCATTTTGATTGTTAGGTGTTCACTCTATAGTTTAAAAGTGGATTGTGGGTATCTTTCTACTATAAGGGGTTTGGGTTTTATTTTCTTTGTATAAGGGTTGGAGTATCCTAAAGTGCTCCTATTAATCATAATTTTTTGCTGTTAAAAAAAAAAAAAAAACTATGTTAACTTCAATGAATTTGAAAAAACACATTTGTGTCGTCAAATATTGGCTTAAGTAATACTAGTTAAAATTAGCTGGTATTATAATAAATTAAAATTCGTAATTTTAAAGTATATTATATATGCAAGATAACAAATTCAATACTTAACTAATTAAAATTGATCTACGACAAGTGCCTATTTTCTTATATTCATAATATATTTAGTGATAATATATCAATGTTCATGTAAACAAAATATGAATACATGAGAATGAGAAGAGAAAATTTCTTTTAAAGTGAAACTCTCTAAAAGGGTTTTCTTTTATAACAATTATATTTTTTAAAGCTCCAAGTAAAAAAAAAAAAAAAAAATAAGAAACTTTGGCAGAAATAGAAGTTACAGCGAAAAGAATCTAAGATCCTTTTGTTTTCTACTTTCAAATCTTCTTTCTTTCTATACACTATAAAATTGCTGTAAATCTTCCATGTTTAATTTTCTCCCTTTTATATCTTTGAGAGTTGTTAAATGGGACCTAGTAAGGTTATTCTGTATAAATGTCATAATGATATTAGATCCAGACATTTTAGTATTGAACCAGTAAATTCACTAATTATAATTAATTAAACAATTTATAATAACTTATTGAATTATTAAAATTTTAGAAAACATTTTTAAACTAGGAGTAATTAGCAATTATAAATACTTTATTTTAATAAGCATTATTAAATATAATTAGAACTAATATTTTAAAAATTATATAAAACATTTTTTACATTAAAAAATATCTCACTATTTATTAAAAATATTATGAAGTATCTGGTCAATAAGCAATACTGGTAAAGCAGTTAAAAGAAGTTTGATTATAATTAGTATTTATCAACCATAAAATATGGTTCCAAGATTGAGGATAACTCATTTGACAATAAAGCAGAATTAGATACTTCACAGCCACAAAAAAATCAACCCACTTAAAAAAAAAAATCTGAATTCAGTATAGTACTTGAACCAACAAGTTAGTAACATGCCTAACTCCCCATGTTCAACACAGACCCAGTGCAAACAAATTCTATTCATGGATGCCTCGAAATCAAAGAAGATTGGAACTAAATAGAGCAAAAAGAAGGAGAAGGAACCTGAGATGGTGAACTTGTTGAGGAATATGATTAACCTTCAGCAATTACATAATCTGTTCCACAACTTGTAACTGCTTTGATTCATCTGATACAAAATGATTCATGCTTTATATAATAATTCCTCAAGCTAAAATCAGTCAACACCGTCAACTCTATCCCAAATCGAATGGCTATAATATAAGTTGCAGTTCATTAGTGGATTATTTAGTGAATGATATTACACTTTGTCGTTTACTATTAATGCATGGACCCATTGTCCAGTATTTGGCTCTTAGTCACATGCATGCCAACTAAGCTTTAAAGATGGACGGATAAAATGTTTGTACTTTTATAACACTGTAGATGAAATTACACAGCTAGCTTAACTTCTACCCACTTTTATGTTATTCAATTACTCTTTTCTGTTGACAAATAATCTTTGGTTATAGTTAGGGATCTATTTTCATTTAATATGAAATCTAGTCCTAATACTAGCTTTTCTTGTGCAAGAACTAAATTCATGACATCAATTTTTGGAATGAATATTTTCTTTCCAAAC
>Ga0209700_104927_pt1 | contig 23298 bp, 8 predicted proteins | sample SiratroredBW_FD_187528 | JGI IMG/M metagenome (GOLD analysis project Ga0209700, IMG submission 187528) | Root nodule microbial communities of legume samples collected from California, USA - Siratro red BW (SPAdes) (version 2) | ecosystem: Host-associated > Plants > Roots > Nodule | place: USA... | reverse complement strand
TTTTTTTTTTTGTTTTTTTTTTTTTGTTTTTTCTACATGAATTGTTTTTTGGTTGAGAAATTGTTTTATAATATTTTAGCCTGCACAGATTTAACGTTTAGGATTTAAGCCCGCGATCTACATATAATATTCTTTTGTTGTGCACAATTGTTTATACTGATTAAATATTTTTATTTATTATTTAATTAATAATGTATATTTATAATTACAAATTTAAATTATATTTTTTTACTTTATTTAAATTTTTTATAATATACTTTCTTATTTACTTATACTAAATAATAAATAAATATTTTAAAAGTTTTCTTTTAATTATTTTATTTGTAATAAATCTTTACCTTTTAAGAGAAACTCAAATTTAGGATAAAAAATTGTCAATAATTTTATCAATTTTTTTTCCTCATATATGTAGGAGGGACTAGACAAAATAGCCCACAATTTTATATGAGTTAATCCTCCCTTAATTGAAATAGGCTAAATGCAAGGCACGGTAACCATGTTGTCACTCGTAATATTTCTTAGCATGGTTATACTATATATCTTATATATTATTTATTCACAATGTTTTACCCATTTTTTTGTCAAAGACTACAACTAAAACTAAATTCATTACTAATATTCTTTTTTATATTTTTAGTTTAATGATCATTAAAAATAGAATTTAATTTATGATATTATTAAATGCAAATACTAATATCAAATTACGTGTTAGTGATAACATAAAAAGAATTATTTGAAACCATAAATAAGCGTGAAAAATAGAAACTGTTTTTAGAGACTTTTTATAGTTCATTGAAATGTGGGGATTATCTTGAAACTATTCCAATTTAATTCCTAGATGTCAATAATTTAAAAAGAATAATTTCTCTTACTCTCTCTCTCTCTCTCTCTCTCTATATATATATATATATATATATATATATATATATATATATATATATTAATATTAAATGTTCATGAAAAAAATAATTTGGCTGTTAATGATTTAGTTGAGAAAAGACTTCGGAGTAGTATAAAAGCTTCTAAGCATAGTTATGTTATAACTCATTCATTTATTACTTCGGGGATTGTATTTTACCGTTTTAAAAAAGTTATGGCTAAACAAATTAAACTCATTCCTAATACCTTTAGCAAGGAAACTAGTTCGAAGATTAATTAGGCTAAAAAAAGACTTATGTTATATTTGAGTCTCATTTGATGAAGAAGAAAAAGATTGGAGATCATTTCTATGTAAGTACTATCTGTTATTTAAATAAATATCTCCAATTTTGAGTCATTTTTGTTTAAAAGGTTGCAAAGGTATGTTTCAAATATGAAATTAACAATGTATTTGTAAAAGGTAATTTAATGTTAAAGTTATTTTGGTGAATTTAAGTAATAAATGTTATTAAATTTGTAACTTGTCCAATGTCAAAGTTATTATTTATAGAGTTGTATTGAACTTTTGTGAGCACATGAGTCAATATGGATGAAGGTGTTTAATCTCATATTAACATAATAATACAAACGATTTAACATGTTTGATTAGGAGTTAATCTCATATCTTATCATATGTTGTTTTGGGTTTTTGACACGTTTTTAGTAATATTCATAAATCATTTTGGTTGTACAACACCAAGATGGTCTCGGTCATATATACACTAGACGTCCAAGTTCAAAAAGTTTTAGGTTTGAGACCTCTAAAAACTTTGTAAGAAAATTTTGACCCCCTGATGTTTCCTTGGTTAGGACGATATCATCTATTGTTCGCTCGAGATATGCTCGACTTGCTATTGTTGCTAGTCCCCTAGGCTTTAGGAGTATATTCTTAAGAGTCTAAAAGGTTTTCATCGTTGGTTCGAGGATTTTAAAGCGTTTCATTTTTGGACCTTGTTCCTATTGTGATGTAAAATGTTGGATTAAATCTGTCTAACAGTTGGAAATGATTGTGTCTCTTGAATTGTCGCATTTCGTTCGTTATAAATAGCAGTGGGTCATTGTGTTGGGACCACTGTTATTTTGTTAGAGATATGAGTAATGGCTAGGTAGGAGAATTTATTGTGTTACCACTAGGTTAGTGATGTCTTCCTCCTTTAGTGTGTCAGCTTGGTCAGATGGGTGGTTATTGGAAGATATTGGTGAGTTCTTAGTTGGAGTTGTCAGTGTGAGTTTGACTTCTAGGACAAGGTTGTTACATCAGGCTAACACCCAAGGTATAACAAGGGATCTTGTAGTAGAGTAGGCTAAGAGTGACCTTTTCCTTAAGACAGATTATGACTTGGTGAACTCTCGTGTGACCAAGTACTTCTCTAAGTATGGTGGTCGTCCATGGTAAGAGTCTTTTGCAACTAGTGTGCCCATGCTAAAGAGCAATGTTATGGTGGGTATTGTCTTTATGGAGTGCAGCAATACTTTGACAATGTTTGTCATGGTCGAGAAGGCCCTAGATGAATTCTTCTACAAGTATGCATGTTTGTTTACGGATGCTCACATTTGATTTCCATTTGATGAATTTACTATAGGTGTCTTGCGAGTTTTGAATGTCGCATCAACAAGTTACATTTGGGCCTCGTTACAAGCCTTTCACTTGGTGTGCAAGATGTTCAACATAAAGCCTTCGCCTTAGGTTTTCCTACACTTTTATAATGCTTGACCTTCCGATTCGATTGGCTTGTTGTCACTTGTAGATCAACGAAGGTGTGTGTCAATGTGGAGTCGTGAGTTGATTCTATGGGTTTGAGCTTCCAGCAACCAAGTCACCATTGTCGAGGGTGGCATCGGTTGGGGTGAAAATGTTGGGTCTTTTATTACTGCCTCCTTATATATTTCTTCTCAACCTATTGGAATACTTGAGTTACCTCCTTTAGCCTCTTCCTCATTACTATATTCTCCTACCCTAGGGTGATAATCTCTTCCACATTTTGTCTTTTAAGTTTTGCCAACAACCTTTGCAGTTCCATTAGTAAAGTCATTTTCCTTGCTTTGGCCAATCTCGTATTCAATGATCTTTGTCTGTGAGTTGTCATGTTCCTTGTCAATACCATAGACTTCTTTAATACCCTCCTCGATTCCATTGTGGATGTCAATTGCTTTTATATGAACCAAGAAGGCATCCTCCCATATTATACTGCCACAATCTTGTTGTTGTTTTATGTTAATTCCTTGATGTTCTCATCCAAAGGGTTGCAATCATGGTCTCGGGTATGAAGAAAGAGGGATGTATATGTAAAAGGTACTCCAACACTCAAGTTAGTTATCTATTGTGAAATACCAACCTATTCATAGAGTTGAACTGAACTTTATATGAATGGATCTTAATTAGTATGAATAAAAGTGTTTAACCTCGTATTAACATAACAATAGAGATAATTTAACATGTTTAATTAAGACTTAATACCATATATGTTTAAGAATTAATTTCATATATTATCATACGTTACTTCTGACATATCTTTAATAATGATTTCTAAATCATTTCAATTGTATAACACCAAGATCATCTCGATAGTATATAGTATATTATTCTTTTAAAAAAATACATATAAAAAATCTATGCAAATAAATTATATAAAAAATTATAACACTATCTTTAATTTAAAGTATTAAGATAATAAATATATGTATTTTTTCTTTATATATTACTCACTTATCTTTTTATTCAATGTAAATTTAAATTCTTATCTATGAATCTACTCCAAGTGCTCACGTTCGGAAAGTTGATACTGAGAATCCTATTTAGTTGCATTCATTCTCTTTTCTGTGCTAAAAAGAATTGAAAAGAATTGATAAAACAACTTCTATCTTTTATATTCACCTTTAATTTTAAATTGGTCTTCCTACATTATCATTAAAGTTTCACCTATATCTTTAAAATAAACAAATAAAAAAACTATTTGAAATTCTTTTTATTTTATTATAATTTAGAAGTTAACTTAAAATTGCTATACAGAAAGTAAGTTGATTTTTTTTTTATCCTAGGGACAATGGGTTATTTGAGTATGCTAGTAGCTGAAGTATAGGTGGCACAAAAAAAAAATGGAAAACTTTGTTTTGACAACCACAACTGTCATACAACCAGATGCCAACTACTAACATGGTTTAATTATACACGTAGAAAAGGATAAAAGAAGACTTTTCTTTTTGAAGGACATTTAGGGTATTTTGTTATGAAAGGACATAATTAGATTTTAAGTATCTAAATTTAAGATTTGAAACGTGATAGGAGTATGGTGCACCCATTTGCATAAGGGAGATTTCGTGTGAGAGTGGTTGTGGTGGCGAGTGACAGTGGGAGACCATCGACGATGGGAGACCATCAACTGTGGCAAGTGACAGTGGTGAGAGAATCGACGGTGGCGACAACAGCTTCGATGGCAGTAGGGGATACGACTGCAACGACAGTGACAACAGTGGCGAGATTCAAGAGATCTGAGATTCAAACTCACTGCTTCTCAACCCTTGATGGAATATGCTGGACAGCGTTTTAGATAAAACCCTAAACATGTAAACTCTAAAAATGACTTTCAGTGCCACACTGAAATATTTTTTACATGTCATTTATCTTAGCCACATCAGTTTCACATAAGGTTGTAAGGTGGGTGTGTGCCACCTGTAGTTATCAAAGTATAACTACTCAAAAAAATATATCAGCAAAGGGCATGTAGTTGAATAAATGAGGTCACGATAAAAAAAAACATTTTGTAACGTTATCTAATGTTACAAGCTATATCTATCTCCCCTTGCTTGCATTTTATCAAGATAATTATTTTATAACAAATTATTATTTTATTATAAGAGATCAGGTTTAAAATATAGTCTAGTGAATGTAATATATATTTACCAGTTAATTAACCAAATACATTATTTCAATAACTCACTTTTCTTTACATGTATCTGGTTGAAGCTATGTAAGTTAATTATTACTAACTTGTTTTCTATTATAACTATTCGTTAGCCTGTTTTTATGCTCCACAACATGAGACAAGATATAAAGACAAAACTTGAGCGGCAAAATAACAAGAAAACACATTTGGAAGAAGCATGTTTGTTTCCTTAGAAGCCAACTTTATTAACAAAAGAGTCTTCCTTTTCAGTATAAGGTAATTTTCCTATTTTCATCACGCAAGAACTTTATTCTAAATTCAACAACGTAAGACGGCACCATTACCATTTCAAAATTCATAGTTCTTTGTTCTGTCATTGAATGATCAAAGTCTAGCCATTCTTGAAAATATTAACAATTTACTCCCTCAAGATTCATCAAATGATCAATCTCCTATACTCCTACGTCAAGTAAATACCTTCACAAACCTCTCTTTATTAAACACCACCCCATTTTTTCACCAAACATTTCCGAAAGAGACTCACACTTGCAATCCCACCTTCCTCTCCAAGGACACCAATTTAATTCACCACTTTATCTACTTTGTACCTCAATTTGCTAAATCTCAGCACAAAGTTAGTTTGAAAAGGAATCCTACCAACTTAAACTCCCTTCCACTTTTGTCCATCTCATACCTCAAAAACAGAGCAAAAACAGAGTCCTCTGTTCTCTTTTCTCCCTCTATAAATTTTACCCCTCTCTGTTTATGTTAACTAACTTTCCAAGTTCATGTCTTCCACCAAGAAAAGTCTTCTCAGAACCGTGTTCACAGCAAACGGAAGCTGTGGTTGCAGCAAAACAAAAGCCTCAGAAGTGCACGAACCAACCCCGAAGCCCAAAACCTCCCACCACACTCCCCAAAAGCCAAACAACCATAGCAGCATGGCCTCTTCCACCACTTCAATGGACCACATAGATGAAGAAGAGTTCACCTCCACCACAGTATCCGAATCCGAGACCTTTCATGACTCCAACAATACCAACAACGTTGTACAAAAACGAAGCCCTCTTGTGGACAGTGTGGCCATCGAGAAGGACTCTTCCAACCCTTATCACGATTTCAGACACTCCATGCTCCAAATGATCTTCGAGAAAGAGATCGAGTCAGAGGACGATCTTCAAGACCTTCTGCAATGCTTTCTTCGCCTCAATGCACCGTGTCACCACCACGTCATCGTGAAGGCCTTCAACGCCATCTGCGAAGAAGCCTTTCCTCGCAAGGTTAGTCCCACACCGGCTGCGTCTGAACCTTCTCCCTCTCGCCGGAGCCCCCTCGTGGTTCAAAAGAGCAAAGTGATCGAGAAAGAGTAAATCTAGACCATATACAATCATACAGAAGAAGACCCATTTAGATGAAAAGTTATTTAATGATTACACAAACATGTTTGGATTCAAAACCATAACTGTTTCTGCAAAAGCTTTCCACTTTGTATCCAATAGACTTCATAGTCACTTAAGAAAGTTACATGCTTTGTGATTTAATCGCAACCTTTTATGATTTGATTTAACGATGATGATTTATTCTTCCCACTTTTTCATTGGTGGTGTCTATGGAGGTTGTTTGTGGTTGGTTACAGAAGCACCCCTTCATGCCAATGGAAGCTGATGCTAGATAGGCCACACATGTGTATAGGCCATGTGCATGCATTGAATTCACACGTGGGAAGAAGATGCATGTACACATCATGGTTTTAATTTGGCTCCTTCTTCATTCTTTGATAAATAATGCACGAAATAAGTATGTGGGGTTGAAGTTGCAGACTTGGTTGATGAGTATAAAAGCTGGAGGAGCTTCAGAATTATAGGTGGTTGTATCAGTTTAAAAGATATACTTTTAATTCAAAATGATACTTTTATATTATCAAGACAAGTTGAAAGTTGATACATTTATATATAATGCTTGAGTAAGTAAGTAGTGGTGAGTGATAGGTAAATATAATGAGAAAGTTGAATAATATATTAAAAAAAAACTCAAATCTGATCTTATTCTTGTATCTCTTCCATGTGTTCTTCTCTCGATTTGCGGCAAATTGTCAGAACATTTTACAATACTATATTGATAGTAAAACTTGATTCATAGATCATAATTGTGGTAGTTAATTTTAGGGTTTAATTAATGGTTAGTTAAAGTATCTAATCTAGTAGCGTAAGAGGGTGGATACTGTACCTTTAATCTGATCTTTTGAGTGAAGAAAGTATTATTAGCAGATGGGTTGATTCAATTAGGACAACAATTCTCATCCAACAAGGACGCTAATCAATTTTATTAAGGGACCGAAGCTTCCTGTTTTCCTCCATGTAACACAACTTGGATTCTGAAATCTCATGAATATCAAATTTTATGTACAGTGTGTTTAGATTGTCTTATTTATTTTATATTTAAATAGTTTATAAAGATGTTTTGTTTAAAAATTAAGAAAATTTTCTCTAGAAGTTAAAGTTTTCCAAACATTTACTTAATCACAACATCAAAATGGGTCATGGCAAAGCATTTCATTTCTCCACATTGTTACAGTTTTCGTGTAGAGAAATTGGACTATTAATTTTCACACTGTGAATCTATAAAAATAGCATGATATAAAAATACTAAGAAATAATTTTGTTGGAACGTGTAAAAATTGATATACTAGATATTGTAAAAATTCAGGGTAGTTACTCTATTTTTTCAGTTATATATATATATATATTAATTTTAGTCTTCCAAAAATTTTCATGTAGGTTTATTCTCCTATTCAACTTTTTTAAACTTAGATTTCCTAAAAAATGAAGACATGACTAACATAAGTAACATAAGTTAGAAAGTGGGTCTGATATTTCAATCGAAGAGGGTCAAAGTTTTTCAATAAGAACTAACACAAAGGAAAATAAGCGTTTTTGTCTTTATGTTTTGCTGAATAAGGAAAACGAGTTGTTTTTTCCTATTTTATCCATAATTAAGAAGTCAAAGAATTAAAGTGAAAATACTACATATTATTAACCAGCCATTTAATTACGAATTATATACAATACTTTTATAATAATATTTTTCCAGTATTATTTTTGTATTTGTTTGGACCACGCAAATTTAATCCGATCTTGATATGGTTTTATCTTAAACAAAGTACTTTGGTGGGATAGGAATTTAAAAATAGATTATTATTAATCTCCATTTCTGAGCAACATAAAACTTCTTAAATATATAAAAAAAAATCCTTAATATAGGCTAAAGGAGTGGAGTGACCTAACCTAACGCCAAATATTTTATTCTAAAATATTATATGCTTTATAACTTAAACTCGACTCTTTTGATAGTTGTTTAACGTCTCGGTTAATTAAACGACAAGAGGCATATAAAATACCCTTTTAACTTCTAAATTTAAAAATTTTAAACGTAAATACATTTACCACTCATAGGGTTCAGGAAAAAAAACTTAAAGATAATGCAACCATCAACTTAAAACAGAAACAAAAAAATATATTTTGCAACAAATGAAAGAGAATTATAAAAGTATATAAAGACATAAAAGAATTATAAAACTGTTATTAAACTATTATAAATGCAATAATTTTCTTTTCCACTTTCATACTGAAGCTAAGGCTTTGGAGAATGTATGTTGAGGCTCTGAAAGGTCAACAGCGGTGACTGATTCAATGAGGTGTTTGATCATAGTGGGTAACCTTGACCTTCATATGATTACTGGTTTGAATGTTCAAACATGCCACAGGAATAAGCACGTGAAACTTGGACATGTCGGATATTATATTTAGGAATGTCTACTTACTAAACTAAGGTTAAATTTGGCTGGCTGCTGCAAATAAATATTATATCCAAACATTGCAGACTTTGGACCATGATTATTAAAATAACCCTGATTCTCCACACGTGAAAGGAATGGTATTTTTGAAAATCGAGTTGATGGAAATATAAGAATTGATCTAAAATACTATAAAATTATAATTATGTTTTAGTTCAAAACTTAAAATTTTGTTTTCTTAATCAGTATCTTTAAAGTTATTAGTATTTGGCTATGATGATAAAGAGTCATTAACTTCTAAATATGCTTGACTGCAAGCAACAAAAACTTCAAAACTAATTATGCAGCAATAGTCTTTACTAATTAGTCACCTCTGTTTCATTCAAGACTATTTCCGATACACTTTCAAATACCATTCCTTAGGTCAGATGCGACTAACATTGCACTTAAATCAATTGCTAACACCTATACAAAAGCCAATTCAGAATTCATAACCAAAAGAAAATGCATTTTAAATGCTGCAAGGAATCTCCCTGCATATGTTGCCCATACTATGAAGCCAGAATTTGATCAAAGCTTTTTAACTCCATATATACAAAAGGGGTGGGGTTGTGGATTGTAAGAATACATAGACACCTAACCAATTTGACCACCAAACTCATGGCCTGAACAGAAACTATGATTCAATTCCCCTGTCATGAACAACAAGTATAAGTATCAAAAGGGAATAACAAATGGAAGACCAATACCTCTTTGCACCATTCCTTAAGCATATATTGTGCTCGTTTAATCCAACAACACAGTTAAAGAGAAAAAGTCTTGAGAATGACACTGGAAACCAGACTAATCAGTGACTAATTTTCCAAGCATCTGCAACAAATATCTGCAGCCAAATCAACAGAGAGAAGATCCAAGAATCAGTTATGTGGATATCAGAAAAGGAAGCAAAACTGACAATATTGCATTAAGAAAATAGGAGAGAAAATTAAAATCCAATTAAAAATAAACCCAAGTTACAAGTTGCAAAGTTCAAGGAAGTAAGAGGACCACCATAAGCATTACACAAAAGATTATACACATTATGCCAACTTGTCTCATATCTGAGTCCCTGAAACTAGGAGTTCTCCAAAGGAACCTTAAAAGTAACTTCAGAGCCCGCTCTTGCAATCAGCTGATTCTTTGGCTCATAAGCATAAATATCCTTAAGATCACAAAACAAACACAAGTATATTTGTGCAGTGCCACAACCATTTTGATATAAGGAGGGTAATCAAATAAACGATTAGAAAACTACAGGTATGAATAATACAATCCTATACACATCACATATCATGAACAAAAAAAGAAGAAAAAATCAGTATCTGTAAAATGAATGGAGTTTACCACTATCATTCTACATTGAGAATATTGAACTGTTTATATGTATCAAGTAATGAGAAGAATTGCACTAAAAATGTAAGAACCTATGAAAAAAAAACTAAAAGCACAATCTACTTACAGCCACAGGCACCCTTGGATTCTGTGACTAAGCAACACCAACTCACAATTATATCTCTGGCAATAGCCAATAGTAGGCTGAAACCAATGAAACAAGTAAAAACAATTTCCATTAGCAGCAGTAGAGTTTTCTTCAATTTATGTTCTGAAACATCATAAAAATTTGAGCACAAACTCACTTTCAATCACAATGTTTGTGTTCATGCATTCAATATATGATCATGCTGATAAACGAAAATCAAATCAACCCCTTAGAGAATCATAATATTCACCACTTTGCGTAACACTGTAATCTACTTGATTGTCAAGTTTTCACAACTTCCCACATGCCATTATGCCATTGACAGTACCTTGCTTGGCGCTGTAATTTGCTTAATTGTCAAGTTTTAATTTGCATTCAACCACATGTTAGACCTTCAACAACAGCTACAACAACAGAATAAATAATTTTAATCAATCAATTGAATTTTTATTATTTATGATTTATAAATTTATAATTAACACAGAACTTCTAATCCAAACAACACACCAGCATGTTTCTGGTGTTCATCCTTAACAAAATAAATATCCACAATCTTCTGGAAGGCGTGCCAGGTCAGCAAGCTGTCTGACCCAGCCTGGTGGCACTTCCCTACAGCGCGGTCCACGTTAAGCGTCCGTGCAACCCGGTCCAATCCACCGTAGAGCGTATCACAGAACCTCATCATGTGCTTCACATCGTAAACGTTATCTCCGAAAAACACTTTCACAACATTTAAGAATTCCTCCAACCGGGTCGGTAAGTTCTGTCGGGTCAGGATCTTAACCAAATACCCGAAATCGTAAGCGCTGTGGAAAGTCACCCAGCTAACGGCGTCGTTGCACACGAGTCCCGAAGACATCATCAACTCCGCGAAGCGCGTGGAGTCCACGCCGTGGGTGGCGTTGCGCTCGAAGTCGATCCCCTGGCGGCGGAGGAGCGCGATGGAATCCGGCGCGTAGGCGTCACGCGCCACGTCGAAGTCGTGGAAATTAAACTCCCAGATGAAGCGGTTCTCGGCGTCGCCGGGGAGGTTTCCGGCAGAGTCGGTGAGTGTGAGGCCGACCTGGATGAGGTTGAGCGCGTCGACGTTGGACTTGAGGAGGCGGTAGTGGTCGGCAGGGCGGCGCGTGCGGTGGTTGTAGGGCTTGGTGGGGTCCACATGTGGCCGGAAAATCACCCCAGGAAACTCAGTGTCCATGGAGATGAAAGGGTAGCGATCGATGAGTTCGCTGATGAGTTGGAACTCCGATTCTATATTGTTAGCCCATACTTCACGGATCACAACTGGGTTTGAATTGGGATCTTCGCTGAACACACCCATAGTTCGTACGGTGCCGTTTCACGAATTTAGAAAGATGGGTTCTCTCTGACTCTTGAAAAGGTTTTGTTTTGGTTTATGAGTTTGGAGAAAGAGAGTGTGAGAGTGAGGTTTTATATGAGAAGGGAGAAGGAGGTGAAGATGTTGCGTGGAAAGTGGTTTTTGGATTAAAGAAAGAAAAGTGTGGGCAAGGTGAGTGTAAAAATGCGTGAAGCACAAAAGCGTCAAGGTTCAACGCGTGAGAAACCTTGACTGAACAAGGTAACCGATGCTGAGTCAATGCCAGACTCGGTCAGATTAGGCACCTTTTTTTATTATCATTTTCTTCTTCTATGTTCTGTTTGGATTACAGCTAAACGTCATTATCATGCAAGCAATAGAAAGACTCATGCTTTGTAGAGTGTAAACACAAATTTCAGCATTTTTTTGGTGTGTTCAAATTACAGAATCAATGTACCTTAGATTCCTTGTTTATTACTTTCCTCTGTTCCTTTTCTTACAATGTTAATTTTTAGTCCTTTCAATAAATGCATGTGTATAAACTATTTAAATAGTATACAGAATTTTTATATGATCTTAAATTTTATAAATAATAAATAAAAATAATAAAAATATTGGGTACTTGAGAGAATTGAAGGAACAAGATTTTATTTTATATACAGTAGATAGATTCTCTTGGATATAGAGTGTATCACTTCAGCTAAAATCCAAAAGTGAGCATCTTTCAAGGCTACCAGGGTGGTGGCTGTTGGAAGGTGTGATTAATGTTTACTTTATTAATCCAGAGGAAGACAAATATTAGGATAAGACTTTTAGAATTTTAAAATATGAAATAATAATTGAAGGATGAGCATGATAATGTCCTGTCAAGTTGCAAGAGAGAGACCCATAGATTTGAGAAGAGATGTATGAAGCAGGCTAACCATTGTCTCCAACTAACTTATTGTAGATACCATGGGCTCTGTGCAAGCCTCTGATCTTATCCTACCTATTTTTGGGTTTTTGGGTCCTGTATTTAATGTTGTTTCAAGCTTATTTCTATGATGAATTAAATACATCCCATAAAAAATAATTTTTAATATATATATATATATTGTTAAGAAAAAGGTAACAAGTGTTTCATGAGAAAAATATATAGTTAACAAATTAATTGCAACAACAATATAAACTTGAAGTCATTCTAAAAGTAATTATCTTAAAAGCATCTTTAATATTGATTATATTATAAGTATGAACTTTTTATTTCATTTTAAATGTAGCTTGTTGCATCAAGTTATCTTTAAATGACTTATATCAAATTTTTATAACTTTTTTTGAATAGACATTTTTATAAACATTCCCAATTTTATAATATATATATATATATATATATATATATATATATATATTCACATCAATTTTTATTTATATATTTTTTTATTTTTTAAATATGATTTTATGTCATTGTTAATATTCTAGAAACTTTGTAGGTAATAATGACAATTATATTATTAATCATATTTTTAATTTCACTTAAGATCTCAGGAACTGAATCAACTCAACTTAATGATTTTGAAAAACTAAGTATTGAACAGGGTTTGTTGGATACTAGTATCTAATTATTTCATTCACAAGTTTGTATACAAGAAATTAGCTATCTTTTATACTTAAATTTTTATGGAATTTCCACTCATAATATATATCTTTATTATTTAATATCTAATTAACATCACCATCTCTTCTACCACTAAATTTAAGTCAAATTAATTATAACATAGTTAATTGTGACTCACATGAATTCAATTTAGTTAAATCAGAAAAATATAAAATTTTAAAATTTAATTATAATCATATAACTTCTACACACATACAAATATCATATTTCTTTAAAACATACTAAATATCTCTTAATATTTCAAATACCAAAATATTAAATCATTTATATTTAAATATTAGTTGTTAATTTTCAATTATTTACATTCATATAATCTTCCTAGAAAATAAATATAATATCTAAATTTATATTAATAGTATAAAGTTGATTCCGATCTTCATTAAAAATTAATATAATTATCTACAAAATTTTTACTAATTTTTCTAATTTAGTACAAAGTTATTTAAACAATATTGAAAATGTTAAAAAGTGAAATTAATTTTACAAAACACTCCTATATGCACAAGTACACTCATATGTGAGTCTTCCACTCCTTTGAGAATTTAACCACAAAACTTTGATGCAAATACTTATATTAGGGAGCTTTTCACAATTTTGTGGACTTATGTTAGTAATTGTTTTTAAATTAAACGATGAAATTTAACACATTTTTACATTATTTCTCATTTGTAATCTCAATAGGCAAAATTCATCATCTTTCTCTTTACTTTTTTTTTTTATCAAAAGGAATTGTTACACTAGTTTTACTATTTTTTAGGATTTTCTTTAACATTACACCATTTATTTAAATTACTATACCTTTAAACTCTTTATATATATTTTTTTAATAAAATACTTCATCATCAAGCAAAAATGATAAAGGTTCAAAACAACTTGTTGAAATGTTTTCTGCTAAATGATATGGATAACGTTTTTATTGTAAATTTATTTTTTCATTAAATTATCTTTACAAAAGATTTAATATTCATAATTATCCATAATGATTTAAGAGATAAGTTATATTCATATTCATGATGACATGGTTCTTCTTAATATTAAATTATTATAAGAACTTCTTTCAATAATTAATCAATATCAATTTTTACAAAATAACCAAATTCCTTAACATGAGAAGAATGTTCATTCGTGTTTAATGATAATTTAATCTTTTTTAATGTCATTAACATGATAATTAAGTCGTTAAATCTTTAAAGATTAAATCTATTTTAGTTTCTCAAATATAAAGTAAACTAGTGTTTATTGCTAAATTTAACATTAATCCTTATTTGAGAAAAAAAAAATGTTGTAAACCTTGTATTTCAAATGCTATAAAATGTTTTACTTTGGTGACATATTGTAACTTGTTTATGACTGTTTATTTTAATTTTGTGTTTTTATTATCATTTTATGATAATAAAAAAATAACTGTGATAAGTTTAATTTAAAAGACAGTTTCTCTATTTTTCAAAATAAGAGAATTTAAAATTTATTTATTTTTATATTCTAATAGATTTCTTCATTATAAACTCTAAATATAATATAAGTTATATATTTAAAAATATTTACTTATTATTGTAATATACAAAATAATTAAAAATTATAGATTTTTATTCCTCCCTCTTCTTTCTCTCAGCAACACTCACTGTGCGTGTTCTCTATCTGTCTCTCGCTGTTCGCCAATCGTTCTCTTAGCTTTCACCATTTCTGGTACTTTTTTGTGTGTGTTTGTTTCTCCTTCCTCTATATCCTGCAATTTTTATCTCTCCGCATTCTGTCTAAAATGTGTTTTTTTTTTTTTTCTGATTGTGTTACCATATCACTGTCCTTGTGGTTTCTGAATCGTATTTCCACATGCCAGTAATGGGGTGTTTAAAAACTTCACCTTCTAAAACTTTGGCAAAAGTTAAAGTAGATTCTAATGTGGTTAGACATATGTGGTTGCTCCTTAAACTAGTGCGAACTTTTTACATTTTCTATGACTAATATTTCTGTCCCAAATTTTTTAGGGCATTTTAGAGATTAAGATCTGTTTGCTTTAAAGTTTGATGCATTTGATGTTAGGATCCTGTTTCTAGGTAGGAGACTTGAGTTTCACATTTGCAGTATGGGATTCTAATGTGGGGTTTATAAGGTATTGGACTCTCCTATTATAACTGCTAGCTTTTATGGTGTGGTTTTCCCAAGGTATTTATCCATTGGTATTAGAGCTTCCTACCAAAGGCTACTACGTTATCTAACCTACATGTGCTAGGGATGTGGAGTGTGATGTGGTGTTAGGATGCGATTACATGGTATGAAACTTGATTCTCACATTGGAAGCACAAGATTCTAGTGTAGGGTTTAATAAGGCCTTGGACTCTCGAACTCCAATGGCTAGCTTCTGTGTTTGGTTCTCTCTATAAGTTCTTATCAATTGATTTTGATTAGTTTTGATCCATTTAACGTGATTGAGATATATGTCCAAATTAATTTCGTCTACAAATTCTATATTGGAAAGTGACATAGTGGGAGAAATTAATGCTTGTGGTCTTCTAAATGCTAGACACTTTTATTAATATGGGAAGCACTTGCTTTGGACCTGTTATCCATTCTACTTGTCAGCTTTAATGCAATATGTGTAGTCACTGCTTCTGAATTTTTTTATGCTGTGAATTGTGATAGTTGCTTCAACACCTATTGAATTGAGTTTATTGTATGATTTTGTGGAAGGAAGATTTGTGTTTGCTGTCCTTTTATTTGCTGTCTGGGCTGTAAACTCTTTCAAATCATCTCTGTATTGACTATTGGCTGTACCTTTCTGAATTGCTGACATTTTCAGAATTTCTAGGTCACTAGTCATGCATTACTTCCACATGTCCTCTGATGTTTATTCTCTCATTTTTCTTAGCATGTATTTGTGTAATTCATGTGATTTTCAAAATGTAATTCGTTTACTTTTTTAATAGAAGAGTTAAAGCCCCAACCATAGTTTGTTGCTTCAGAATGTCACAATTGTTTGTTTGGAGCTATTCATATGATAGATTGTATCTGATATGAATGACTGAACCAGGGTTGTGTTTTTCTGTAAATTTATGGTCATCTTTCAATCTGTCTTCTGGTAGTGGGAATATTTATATGGTCTTATATTTGGTATTTGAGAATCTGGTTTTAGTACAGTTACATGATCTTACCTCCTATGAGGAGATAGATTTTACCCGCAGCTTGAAAAACATTTGAATATTCATCAATGACCATCTGTATCCACCACTCAAACCAAGATAACACCTTTATTTCCATCACCACCATGACAACTTCCATTTCTCCGCTTCTTGGACTCCTTGTAATCGAAACTATCTTTCCACCTTCTCTATCCATCCCATAGCATCTTCTTTCTCAATAGTTGATGTATTTAGCTTTCTCCACTTATTGCAAACCTTAATTCCTTTGTGTGGTTCATCTACGCTCTCCCCATGTGTGGATTGTGTTTTATAATTTTATTTTATCGCTATCTATAAATACTGATATTTATATTCAGTGTATATAAAGATATAACTGCAATAATAATAATAATAATAATAATAATTATTATTATTATTATTCTGATCTTTGTTTTTCTTAATTAAACTATACATCCCATTTGACTTATAAGTAAAAAGAAAAAAAACTTTAGCATTCAATTTTATGGTTTAATTATCATATTTTTTTTACTGATAATTTTAAAAATTTAAATATATATATATATATATATATTTTTTTTTTTAATTTTATAGGTTAATCACTTAGCGTTTGTCTTGTCCATACAAAGGGTTTAAGCCTTGTCGCTCTAAATCTCACTCGTTTTGGGTTTCAGTCAAAGCGGGTTCTGCCGCAGCTCCACCCGGTCCTCCGCTTGCTGCCGCCACCCTTCAGTGACTACGTAAAACACCCAGAAATTTTTCTCTGAAATAGTTTCATTTCTCCCGGTTTAGGAATAATTCTCATCACTTCTCGTTGCTTTCAATTTGTTTGAGGTTCGATAATACTGCAATTTCTCCCAATTTTTATGCGATTTTATCTTTTGAGCTTTTGATTTGTGTGGAATTGAACTGCACTGTCCGGGTGATGTCCCTTACCTCTTTTCAACATTGATATCGGAGTGAGAGTTACTGTCAAACTTACCTGATTGAGATAATCAATGGAGATTCAGGCGCTGCTCTTTTTCTTAAAATCATTTTTTTATTTCGTTATTGTTTATATTTCTTAAAATGCAGCTGTATTATTTTTTTTTATTTTATATTTTCTGATGATTGCATGTGTAAGGTTAAATTTTAAGTTGTATGCAAGATGTTTGAACTTTTTCACATGAACATCTATGCACTAGTTGCGTTCTCCCAATATATCTGTGACATTTGATGCTTTGGGAGTGTTTTTCAGGAGACACTCCTAGTAGGATTCTTGCAGTCTTTTGTTCCTTTATTTCGTGATGCATAAAATAAAAACATCAAAGCAAATTTCTTGAGAGAACTTATGAGTTATGACTATCAGCAGTTCTGTTTTCAATTTGTTTTATTTTTTTAAAACTGTATTGTACCTCATGTAAACACGTTTAAGAAGTATGGGCTAATTTTAGTTTTTGAAAGAAACTGTTTTTGCTTTTTCCATTCATTTTATTATTTTTGAAGTTTTTACAGAGAAATTTATCTAAACAGACACTTGTTTATGTAAGGTGTTTATCAAAATAGACCCTAAATAACTATAGTTATTTTCAAAACAGAGAATAAATCTAAAATAAGGTAATATTTCCATAATTAAAGGTAAATTTATAAAAATGGAAATAGAAAACAGTTTTGTCTGTAACAGCTTCTAGAAATCATGTGTACTTGGTTAGTGTTTTTCTTTTGTCTAGTGGTGTGCAAGGTCTTGTTCTTGCATAATAAGTACTGAGTTTGCAATTCTTTGTACTATGTCCTTCATCTGTCTTCTTGGTGAGGACTAAAGGATCAAATTTGGCTGCTGGGAGCTATATTTGAGTACCTTCTATAGGAATTTCAATTTTGTGAGTTTAGGACAAATATTTGCATCCCTGGTTTCAGCCCATGAAGTTCAAATGTGTAATTACTTTTAAAAAAGACTCAATTGGTGTATTGCAGGTTGGGAGGAGAAAATGAAGCAGGTAGTTGGAATGGTAGTTTCCAATAAGATGCAGAAATCGGTTGTGGTGGCAGTGGATAGACTATTCTACCACAAGGTGTACGATCGTTATGTCAAGCGCACCTCGAAATTCATGGCTCATGATGAGAACAACCTCTGTAACATTGGTGACAAAGTTAGTAACATGAACTTATCCATCTAATTGGCCCATCACTTATATTCTTGTTCCTCTTATTATCATCCCTTAATTTGTTTGTACACTTGTTTTGCCCAAAAGCTAGTAAATCTATTGATTTTGTCCTGTTATTAGGTTCGACTTGATCCTTCTAGGCCATTGAGCAAGCATAAACATTGGGTTGTTGCTGAAATTCTTAAGAAGGCACGGATATATGTTCCACCCTCTACCCCACTGTCTGATAATGTCAGCTCAAAGCACCTGCTTCATAAATTGGCTCAAGGTCTGATTGCATGAATTTAATTGATCTTCTTGTACCAAGCTATTATACATCAATTTAAAAACTATTTTGATGCCATTTTTAATTTTAGAGTATATTTTATGGTAAATATTTGGATTTGGAGGATCAAAATGATTTGGATGGAGTTGGGTAAGATCACCTAGATTAAGGTAGGTTCAAATTGGCTGTTCAGTCCTACTGGTGTGTGGTTTAATTATCTTGATGCAAGCCTTTAAAACTACAAAAGAACAGATCTTACATAGGTGGTCCAGATCGGAGGTAAAAGACTGTTCATACTGTTGTTTTGTTGGAAAGATGCTTGAGAATATAATGGAAATTTGAGCCCCTATTTTGTTCTGGCCTTAATCGGAACTTATTCTCATTGCAAGATGTTTGTAAGCATTCTCACTAGAACGACCATATAATAGTTCGGCAGAATCTTATATGGCATGATAGACTCTTTCCAGACTTTCTCTCAATTATTCCTTCAACAATTTGCAGCAAATTAAGTTAAACTCCAATGGCAGATTTGTTTGATATACGACAATAGGAAGAAGAACCGCTCGAGGGCTATCTCAACCAATTTTGTGAAGTTATGATTAAGATAGATTTTTGGAATGAGGAGATGTTTATGGAATGATTTATGAAGGAATTGTGTGTCAATCCTTTTAGCCAGTGTCTTTTATGGGATAAGGCGGAAACTATGGTTGAAGTATGGAGGAGAGCCACTATACATATTGAAGCAAAAGAAAGTCACGAAGAAAAAACAGGAAGAGGAGAAATCCTAGAAATGATAGAAGGCGAGTAGTAGTAGTGAATGAAAGACAATATATGTCTTATAGTTGCTAGACTGTTTCCATTATAGAAATTGTTGTAAAATATGCACGAAACCAATATATAACCAGTATTAATTTAGACTTGCATAAGGTCTTTGACAAAACCAGATCAACTTGCAGGGAAAATTGTAGCCAGAAGTTCTATTGGTATTGGAGTATTGAAACAAACATTATATATTTATCAAAATAAATAAATAATAATAATAATAATAATAATAAAATAACTATTGTCGATAATAATTATATATTCATCAAAATAAACAAATAAATTAATCGTTAAATTATTCATCAATAAATTTATTGTTAAATTGATAATCAAATTATTTGTTGATAAATTTGTTACTAAATTGTTTGTTAAATTATCCATCAATAATTATCAACATATTTGATAATTATAATAATAATAATAATGGTAATAATAATAGTAATAATAATAATAATAATAATAATAATAATAATAGTAACTATTATAATAATAAAAATAATAATATAATAATAATAAAAACAAAAAAAATAACAATAACTAATAACTAATAATGAGAATAATAACAAGAATAATATTATTAATAATATTATTATTGTAATAATAATATTATTATTATTATAATATTAATAAAAATAATAATAATAATAATAATAATTATTATAAAAGTAATAATAATTATAATAAGATTAAAAAGGTGCTATAATATAATAGTTATAGAATTTCTCACTTTTGTGAGCAGGTCACAATCAAATGAAAAAAACCATCCCAAACGAGTCGGTAAAATTTGATTTAAACTGCCTGTGCACGAATATCAAACACAAAATCGGAGATGTTGTTGCATCTTCTACGAGTGATTTTATTCTCCCAACTTCCTTTTCATGTCATATATCAACTCCTAAACCAAAACAGCTGTATTTGTGGATAAAACTGTCAATAAATATTAATAAGAGAAAATAAAATGGTAAAAGGATAGAGTTCTGAAGTTAATTTACACATGAAACAAAACAAGTTTTTGAAAAAGAAAAGGAAAAGGAAACTTAATTTCTCTTCCCATAGTTAGTCTTGTACAGGAATAGCAATTCACAAGAAGACTGAGAGAGGAAATGCGAAATCTATTCCTACTTAACAAACAAAGAGAACCTAACAACAACAAAATCCTGTTTTGGTCGTTAATGAATCTTCTTATTGTTTTCTTCGTTGTTGAGGAAGTCAAGCAGCACAGTGCTCTTGCACTTGGGGCATTTGGGATCAACATCCGACAACATGACATACATGAGACACCGAGGACAACCTACGAGAAGCATTGCCCTTGTCTCTTCAGCTTCACAAGACACGCATGAGCTCTCCACAGAAACCTGCGACGAACTGGAAGATTCCGATGACAGATCCGAGGAAGATACCGAGGTGGCTGCCCTCGGAGGGGACAGGTTCAGCCTCACATCCAACCTTGGACTCCTTGCTCTCTTCCTCATCTCTCTTCACCAATCACAGTTTCTAACTGTTTGACCTAAAAACAAAGTGGGGTTGTTCTTCTCTTTGGCACATATATATAGTGCAGAGTGAAGTTAAAGGGATAGGAAGGAATTGAAGATTGCAGAGGGAGGTGATTGATGGTAATTGAATGAGAGATTTAATGGAATAGCGTATAACAGTAGAGAAGGTGAGACTGAAAGAGGAGACATGTATAGCAGGGAACGACACAGCTTCATTGTCCTCATATATGACTATTGTCCAAATTTTACTATTTTTTTATTATAAATTATACATTCACGTGAAATTTTTGTTTTACATTGTCTTTTAATAATATATTATAAATTTATTGTCTTTTATAATAATTATTTTAAGATTAAGTTATTAATAATAACTGTTTTTATACCATAAAATCTTAACAATGATAATACGTGTTATTAAACTTTGCATGTCTAATGCAAGCATCCAGTCACGGCTACTAATCATAAAGTTCAAACTTAGGAATTGTTAGAGATTTTTTTTAATAAAGAAAATTTTAATCCCTGAAATCGAAAAATGGTGTCACGGTAGTTTATGAATTGAGAAAAAAACAAAATAATTCTCAAAATTGTGTGATTTAAGTAATAATATTATTTTAGAAGATTATATAACTAAATTTTTAATAAAAATGTATTTTAAAGTTTTGTAATAAGCCAAATAAATGTTTTTAAAAAGTTTTATCATGTGAAGTCTAAGTAGTAAATTTTCTCATTACAACTTAAACTTATAAAGATTCAAATTGAATTTGAAATAAGTAAAATAATTCACCCTGTCTAAACTAAAGAGAGAACCAAGAAGTTGTTCATTAGAGTAATACTAAATTTGATATTCTTAAAAAATATTTTGAGTTCGAGTTTTATAAATGAAAAAACATTATAATTTGAAAGAAAACTCTTATTAAAGTCGAGGTTCTTGATAGCTATTGGTCATTAATAGTTAATACTTTATTTGAATAATTTAAAAGGTTGGTGATCGATGAGTATGGAACCCTAAAAAGGTTCTTAAAAATAAAGAAACTATACCTAACAATTGGCACCAGCTCATCAGGAGAAAGAATTATGGTTCATTAAAACTTATGAGAAAACGAGATACTTAACTGTCTCCACCAGATTCCGTAACAAGGTGGTCTAGGTACATAAACAAACCAAACATTATCCAACCCAAAAAACATTATATTTGATTAAGAGTTCACCTTCATATTTTAATTAGGTCTTCTTTATATTTATTGAACGATCGATAACATTGATTTGCATAACAAATTCTGCCAAGAACATAAATAGGTACTTTATTGTGTTGTAAAACCAGAATAATTTAAACAAAAGTTTTACATGAATTGAAATTGCTTTTTTGTGGTGAAAATTGTAATGCATCATTTTTAACATATACTATTAGTTAAAATTGATTGAAGTTTATCAAAATGATGATCCATTAAACAGGGGACATGCAACATGAAAAAATGAGTTTTTTTTTTTTTATAAAAAAAAAACTAATAATGAGTGTATTCAAAAGAGAGTGTAACTATATTACATAGAAATGGACAAATATTACAGTGACAACTATATTAATTGTATAATAAATAAAGTGAAGGCAATTACCAATATAGTGTTATCTTAATTGATGATAAATAAGTATCCACTTGCAGTTTCAGAGCCTCTCAAATTGCATATCTACCACATATTAAAGAACAAACAGAAAGGGAGAGGTTTTGAGGGTAAGTATCATTGAATTGAGAGAGTAGATCCAACGGCTATTTGTTGTGGATGATAAAAATGCAGACCATAAAATTTAGCTAATAAAAGTACAACCATACAATGCATATTGGTTGGAAAACAATTGTATATGCATCCGTAATCCATCTACTGTAACTGCAGGTTTAAGATTTCGATCCACGTAACCTGTTCATGTGTTCATAATTTATCATTTTAGTTACAAATTAAAGAATGCACAAATTTTAAATTTACTGTGAGAGTGGGTAAGTTGTTGTTATAACAAAAGAAAAAAGAAATCGTGTTTTATAAGTATAAGTTGAATTTTCTTTTCAGATATAAAGAACTCACGAGCAATGAACAATTTTCTTTTATTTTTCAGATAAAGTCGTATTTATTTTTTTAATATTTTTATTATTATTTTCATAGTCGTTTATCTTTGATTTTTGTAATTTTTTATTATTCTCGTGAAAACGACTTTTATTTTCTTATTGAGGTTATATATGATAAACATGAGTTCTATTTTATTTTAAATTTCGTAATTGATAATTGTATTTTGATAATAGAAGTTTCTTTTTAATATTTGTGTAACACTATTTTTTCATATTTTTTTTTATAATTTTTATGTTTTT
>Ga0209700_104925_pt1 | contig 23303 bp, 11 predicted proteins | sample SiratroredBW_FD_187528 | JGI IMG/M metagenome (GOLD analysis project Ga0209700, IMG submission 187528) | Root nodule microbial communities of legume samples collected from California, USA - Siratro red BW (SPAdes) (version 2) | ecosystem: Host-associated > Plants > Roots > Nodule | place: USA... | reverse complement strand
TTACTGATGCTGTTCTGCTGATTGAATCTCACTGAATAAGCCTTCTTACTCCTTCTCTCATTTCAATTTTGTATTCTCACATTGAAAAGCAAATTTGCGAAAAGATTTTAAAAGGGTTCAATTCACACCCCCCCCCCCACCTCTTGAACTTAGGCCAAACACTTATTTTAACACTATCCAACATTCATATTTTTCGACATAAAACACCGATCTATCAAATTTCATTTACCTGACCTCATGTATAATATGCAAAATATCGAACTTTGTTCTAACTAGATATTGTCAACTTCATTCTTTTCCAATCTATAATAATAATAATAAAAGGATATATAAATTTGATCATTAAAGTGTGACCAATTATTGGTACGAGATTAATAAAACATAGACGGAGAATACCAAATATAAAAAAGTATTTGATAAAGAATAATATGATATGTTCAACACATTACTTGTCAATGGTACATGGTCTCTTGTCCCTAAACAACCACAGTCCAGTATTATTAGTAATAAGTGGGTTTTTCATTTCAAGTGGAATCCCGATGGCTTTCTAGCTCGATCGTCTAGTTGCTAAGGGGTTTCATCAACGTCCTGGTGTTGACTATATTGAAATCTATAGCCCAATCATTAAGTATCATATTATCAAGTTGATTCTCTCCATTGCTTTCTCTAATTATTGGTCTTTATGTCAAACGGATGTTAATAATGCATTCATTCATGATAGTATCTCAGAGGATATTTACATATCTCAACCACCAAATTTTGTCAACTTTCATTTTCAGATTATGTCAGCAAGCTTTACAAAAAGTTGTATAATCTCAAACAAGCACCTCATACTTTGTATAATATTGTTTTAAATGTAGACTCTTACACTATGACATTAGTAAAAAATTATTGATTGAATTAACTAACGAGAACAATATGTAGAAATTGGATAATTAATTATTAACTTCATGTTTTCTTTACAATCCAAATCAACTAATCTTTCAAGAGTTTCACATTAAAACCAAAATTGTGAGCAAAACTAAAAAGAACTCTGTATAAAAATATAATTTTCACATACAATAAAAAATAATACTTATATATTTTATCACAAATTTAAAATAAAATAAAATTCGTCACAACTTCAATAAAGAATATGTAAAAAAAAACATCATGTTTAGAAATATATTTGAAAAGAACAATTTCTTCAATATAAAATCATATTTTGAAACATGATTTATATATATTTATTTAAAATTTATCTATTTTTACAAATACAATGTAAAGTTATACAATCGTATAAAAAAATCTAAAAGGAAAGACTTAAGCTTGCTGTGAATATATTCTTAATTAAATGTTTGCACATTATCATCAATAAATTTTTAAAATGGTTTGCGACTTAGGACTAACTTTCCATATTATTACTTTATCCTCTTTAAAAAGGATGACACTGATAAGGAAAAAGAAGTAATTCACCAAAAGAATTATTGTTTAGAGTAATTAATAAAAGGATTGAAATTAATATTCTCATTCTTGATTAAGTTTATATTAACTAACTTCTTATTAGCAGATTTTGTTCTCTTATTTTCTTAATCTATGACCAAGTTTGTATTGATTCAAGTATTTTTAATAGATTTTATTCTCATCCCAATTTCTAGCCACAACAGAAAGAGAGAAACTAAAATTAAGTTTCACATAAATCATATTATTTAGAGGTATGATGAAATCTTCTTTCTTTAAGGTGTATGTAATTATGATCTGCACATAACTAAGAGAGTACTTCATCATCAATACGTCAATGTTACACGAAAAATTGATATGTCATATAATAAGAACTTTATTACATAAAAATTATATAATAAATCTAAATATAAATATCCATGCATTCATCTTATGTTTTAAAATCTACTTCTACACATAAGATTTAATAAAAATATCTTTGTACAATTTACAAAAAATAAAATAAAATAAATAAAATAAAACTTCTCCACTAGCTCACTAAGGAGTCATACCACTTGCCAAATCCTCTGCTCACGTGTAATACATGACCATTGCAGAATTCAAAACAAAACAAACACCTCATAGAAAAAAGGGTAAGCTAGAGAGTTTAAAAAAATATATTTTCATAAATTAAATTTCTATATCAACCAAACAACAAGAAATCAAGTTTTCATAATTCATCTTATACATCACATTATCATCAACACATCACACTCATGTGACACGATTAATCCATATGATCTAGTCTAATCGATTCTCTTTCAGACCGTAGCGCAATCATGTTAACCTATCAATCCATACGATCTGGTCGGACCGATTTTTTTTCACACCATACCACAGTCATATACACATTCCAATCTATATGATCTGGTCTAACTGGTTCCTTTTCACACCATAGCATAGTCATATAAACTTATTTGATATGATCCGGTATGACTGGTTCTTTTTCACACCGTAACGTGGTCATATGAATCTATAACCCACTTGAGCTGCTCTGACCGGTTCTTTTTCATATCGTAGCCCAGTCATATGAATCTATTAACCCACTTGAGTTGGCCTGACCGGTTCTTTTTGACACCATAACGCAATTATATGAGTATATTAATTTATATGATTTGGTCAAACCAATTCTTTTTTACACTGTGACGCAGTCATATGAACCTCCTTCGACTCTCACCACCTAGTCATCTTCATCTATGATTCTAATGACTAGTAGAGTCAGGATACGATCTCAACACGAGTATGTCTCGATAACATCCCACATCATTCACAAACATTGATAGAACATCATACAATACATAAACACTCATTCAATTTTATCCAAATTCATGCAATTCGTACTTAATAAAACAAGTAATTACAATACCTATAAAAAAAACATTCAAACTAGCTTCCCTTATCCAAATTCACAACAATTAATTACAATATATATAAAAACATACAACTAGCTTCTCTTACCCGAATTCACAAAACAAGTAAACACAATATCTACTAAAAGCATTCAAATTAGCTTCCCTTACCTCTATAGAGTAGAGACACTCAAAGGAGCTCCAAAAAATTAAAATCACAGGCAACCTAACTCTGTTCAAGAATATGATCGGACACTCTTGCTCTACTCAACACCAGAAATCTAGGGATGACCTCTGATCGTCAGTTTGATAAAGAAGAAAGGTGAAATATTAGGGAGAAGACAAAAAAGAGGAAGTTGGTAGTTTTTATAAAAATAAAACAAAATATCTTCTTAAAGAGAGAGTTGGTGATTGTTATAAAAATAAAAACTAAATAACTGATTTTTCTATTTAATTAAACTTTTTTGTTAAAAAAAAGTAGTCAGGTGTTATCTTAGTTATTTCTAAAACTAAACTCTAGGTCACTTTTTTTTTTGTTATTCTGAAGCTATTTTCTAATATATTACTCTCTGAAACAACAAAAATTTTCATCCACGAAATTGACAAACTAGGAAAGAAATAAAGATAGGCCTCTATAATGATTTTCCTCCATCTACGAAGTTGAATCACTAAACTTGGTATATCACACAGTAAATCTTATAATATAGCAAATAACAACTAAAAAAAAAACTAAAAGTTGTGTCTATCAATTACATCAAATACCTAATATAAAGAAACACTATATCTAACATCAAATTTCACATAAAAATATAATAATCAATCAAAACATAACTTTTAAAGATACTTTAAACATTAAATATTAAATTAGAAACACAAATAATGCAAGTATTGATGCTTTGTAGAACACAAACAAATATCTTTTACAAAAAGCTGGAAAAAAGGTAAAGTTTGGTGTGAAGGACATGAGTTTTAAAGAAAGTAAGAAAAAATTAATATAATTACTTCATCGAAAATAAAATGTTGAAAAGAAAAATAAAAAAAATCAAAAATTATAGTAAAGGAGAAAAAAAGAATGTAGTAGTAAATACATCCAATGCATTTTTGATAAAAAAAAAATTGAGGATTAAAATGTTTAAAGTTATATTACCATCTATTATGATAAAGCTTTTGAATACTTCAAATTCACTCACTACAAGAAAAGAGCTATTTAGAGACCAATATTTAGGTACCAAATAAAATGGTTACTAATTGTGACCAAAATAGTCACTAAATTAAATTTTGTTTGCTAAATAATTATAAAATAAAAGTAATAATTGAATATAGTGACGAAGTAAGTCAAATAATTGATATCTAATATTAACTATCAAAGTTTTAATGACCTATGTCATTAAATTCAAAATTGGTATCTAATTAAGTTAGAGACTAATTTAAAAAAATGTTCAAAATATAAAGGTCAAAAAAATCATTTAACTTATGAAATGGTATTGATTTTATCGATATTCACAAAAAAGTTTGGTTAACGTGGAAAACATAAAATAATATAAAAAAAAATTGAATTTTAAAGAAAATTAAAAAATTTAAAATACAGATTTATATTTCTGTTTAATGAGAAAAAACATTTTTTTTCTTTTCTATTTGTCGTCCACAACCAAATTCTTTGAATCATGAGCCTATGAACCCAAATTCTACACAAGATCACAAAAAATAATTTTATGAAAGCTGAACTCAAGAATTAATTCTAAAAGCTGTGTCTTCTTGGCTATTCGGTTAGTTCAATTTTCATATAAAATTTATTATTTATGACAATGTTTATCTAAATTTATAATTAAGTTTCTAGAATGAAACGAAGCGTGTAAAGTTTCCATGATGAGAACAATGTTATTGTCACGTTTTCCGCATTTAAACCGCGAGCAAAGGTAATATGGGAAAAAAAAGGAAGTCCAATATAATCATTTTGAAGGTTTTTTCTCTTCCTGCACATCTGTTATTACTAATTGCACAAGTTCGTTTCAAATGAAAATCTATTCGAAAAATAATTATATATTTCAAAAATTTATTTTAGAAATTCCGATATACAAAACTTATTTCTCAAATAAAACCAACACAAAAAGACTTGTAAAAATTATTATAAGTTTATCATTAAAAAAAGTCAAATTGTGAGTGATGTATTAACTGTAATAATTTTATAAAAAAAAGTCGAATTGTGAATAATGCAAAGGTAAAACCGTTAAATAAATACTTTTTCTAATTTTATAGTGAATAAGTTGATTTAAATTTCAATCAATCTAATGTTTTTTGCAATTATATGTTTAATATCTTTGAAAAAAGTATCTTTGGAACATAAAATACATTCAGTACTCACTATACAAATAAGTTGAAAGACCAGTGAAAAAATATTTTTGAAAAATAAAAACAATATTCTACCTCTTTATTTTCTTTGTAATACCAATTTTTTTCTTTTTTTCTTTTTTTAAAGAAAAGAGATTCTCTAAGTAACCTCACTCTTTAATGAAACAATAAAAGGTTTTTTTCCTTAGAATATTAATGTTTTTAATATAAAATAATATTAATTTTATCAATGATCAACAAAAAGTCTGGTTAACATGGTGAGCGTAAAACAATATAAAAAAAACTGAATTTTGAAGGAAATTGAAACAAAGTAAAAATAAAAATTTTCTATTTTTGTTTAATCAACAAAAATGCATTTTTTTTAAATTTTTTTCTTTGTCTATTTTCTGTCCACAACCAAATTATTTGAATCATTCCTCTTGAACCCAAATTCTACAACAAGATCACAAAAAAAAAAAAAAAAAAAAAAAAACTGTATTTGGGTCAGCTTTATTAAAATCAATTCTATATAAATTTGTTAACAGTTAAAATTTGATAAAAAAATTAGTTATTTAAGACAATGCCAATCTAAATTTATTTCAATTCAGAATTAAGTTTCTACAATGAAATGAAAAGCATGTAAAGTTTCCACGGTGAATTTCGTTTTCTTCATTTAATGGATAAAAAGAAACTCCTTTGTCAGCAACATCATCATTGCTGCCGTCATTTTCGGTTTGGAATCTTCTCTCCTCCATGATTTCCCTGAACCCTTCTGTCTATAAACTAAACTGAGTTGAAACTCAAAAACCCAGTTGAGTAACAAAGATGGCACAAGTGAGGAACAAGCAAGTGCTTCTGAGGAACCATGTCACCGGTTTTCCTAAGGAATCCGACATGAACATTGTCGAAAGTACCATAACATTGAAGCTTCCAGAAGGTTCCAATCATGTCCTGCTCAAAAATCTGTACTTGTCCTGCGACCCTTACATGAGGAATCTCATGAACAAACCAGAAGGACCCCCCAATAGTCGTGCCTACACTCCTGGATCCGTAAGTCATTTTTTTGTTGTTGTTCTGGCAAATTATGTAATTTGGTTCTTTAAAAATTGTTGCTTTCGTTTATTGACTTTTGGGTACATATATGGGTTTTGTTTGTGTGATATAATCTTTGAAAGGTGAAGTTTTTGGCTTGTTGATGATTCCGGGGACTGATTTGTGTACTTGAAAGGTTTTAATTGGCATTTCAGGAAGTGGGTTTTGAAAATTGTGTTTAAAATTCTTAAAGTTTGTAGTTTGTGTGATTGTTCTTGAGTTTAATTGCTATTCTCACCATTAACTAATCAGAGTTTGTGATGATTATGACTTTTAACCTAGCTGTTGTGAAAGCCAAGAAATTTATTGTATAAGGCAATTATGATTGAATGATGGTACTGCAAAAACTGTTTACTTTACACATGCACAAATTTTCTCTTCATGTTTTAGGTTTTCATTTTACTTTTTAAATTGGTATTGAAGTTAATCAAAGAATGTTCAAGATGGAAGCTTCAATTGAAGGGTATAGTTTTGCTTCTAGTGATAAATGTTGAGTGATTGCAGCCATTAACAGGATATGGTGTGTCTAAAGTCTTGGAGTCTGGACACCCAGATTACAAGGAAGGTGATTTAGTGTGGGGCTTTACCAATTGGGAAGAGTATAGCTTGGTACCCTCTGCTCAAATACTTTTCAAAATTGAGCACACTGATGTTCCACTTACCTACTACACTGGAATTCTAGGTATGTGTTCAGTAATTTCAATTTAAACTGTCTTTGAATGAAGGATGCACTTGACACTGATATCATTATGAACTGCATGTTGGAATTTATGCTAGTTTTGTCATGAATAGATAGATACCCTTTTTAGTGTCATTAGGATAAAGGGGTTAACCATCACTGTGTAAGGATTTGTTTGGACAAGGTTCTCCATAAGGACTTTTAGAAGAGACAAATAAGAGGAAAAAATGAAATGAACTTCTTCATAAATTAAAACTAGCTTATTTATAAGCTAATTTTTAGAAGAACATAATGTGTAGGACTTGGTTTTCTGGCTGTTTGTTCCTATTTCCTTCTCCGTTTGCTTCCTTTGTTCAGTCAATGTTATTGGCTTGAATTGATCACTGATTGAGGAGACTTGTTGGCTGATCAGCTTTGATACTGAAGAGAACAAGCATTACATCATGGTTATTTTCATTTGGAAGTTGTTGGTAAATTCTTTTTGGGTCTATTGGTGTGCATTTTAAGTAGCATGTCTCTGTATGCTATACTTTGAAGATTACACGTGTCTACGTGTTTATGTCGTGTCCGTGTCCGAATCAATATCCGTGCTCCACATCTACTATTTTGTGCTCAACCCCTATCAATTTATATTACACATTACACTTTTTAGTTTATAATATTCTGATCCTATACATGCTTCATCTTGATTTTATTGAGCTCTGATTCGATATCGCGATTTGTTCTTCTAACACAGGTATGCCAGGAGTGACTGCATATGCAGGTCTATTTGAAGTAGGCTCTCTCCAGAAAGGAGAGAAAGTTTTTGTCTCAGCTGCCAGTGGTGCAGTTGGTCAACTTGTTGGGCAATTCGCCAAACTAAATGGCTGTTATGTTGTTGGAAGTGCTGGATCTAAAGAGAAGGTATTGTTGAAGCTAAATATACTTGCACTCATGCATAAATCAGCATCACCTATTCCATATCTGTTCTGTTCTTTGAAAAACTACTTTTGTTTTTGGCTCAAGAAATACTACTTGTTTTGTTAGCCTGTTTGTCTTGTTTCTACTAAGCTTTTAGGTTGAGCAATTTCTCTTTTATTTCTCCATGAAAACTGAGACATCCAGCATACATTTTTCTGTTTTATTTTCAAAGATTATTGGTGGCATTAAAATGCAGTAAACATCTTATAGTACTTCCAAATGATTTACAAAAGTGATTGGTGGCTTAGATTAACATTAGTACTTGTTTTACTTCTAAATTCTGATAGAAACAGAATATGGTAAAGGATTAAGGTGACCATATCCTAAAATAGATTCTGCTTTATTAGAGAAAAAAGTACTTAATCCTTTCACTTGAATATAAGTTTCTTGCATTATCAGGTGGATCTACTGACGGATAAATTTGGATTTGATGGAGGTTTTAATTACAAGGAAGAGCCTGACCTTGATGCAGCTTTGAAAAGGTCTATACTTAACAGTTTCTAAAGATATTTAGATCTCACTCTTTTATGCCCATCAAAACTTCAAATTACTGTGTCTGGTAATAAAACATGGTACTATAGTGACTAGTGTATGTGATTATATTATACAAATCAGGCACTTTCCAGAAGGCATTGATGTCTACTTTGAGAATGTTGGAGGCAAGACACTTGATGCTGTGCTCCTGAACATGAGACTCCACGGTCGCATACCTGTCTGTGGAATGATCTCACAGTATAATCTGACTGAACATGAAGGTGTAACAAATTTGGCACAGATCATATATAAGAGGGTTCGTTTGCAAGGCTTTAACTTCATGGATTGGACTCACCTATATCCCAAATTCTTGGAGTTTCTCCTGCCTAACATCAGAGAAGGGAAGGTTGTGTATGTGGAAGACATAGCTGAGGGTCTTGAGAAGGGTCCTTCAGCCTTGGTAGGCCTTTTTAGCGGCCGCAATGTTGGAAAACAAGTGCTTGTTGTTTCTCATGAATAGAGAAGCATTTGGTTTTTGTGTTCACTGTTAAGTTATCAGTTTTACTTTTGGTTTTTCTGTTGAAAATCTAACTTTCTTTATATATAACCTTTGCTGCATGATGATGCTCCTTGTTCTTAATTGTTCTGAAAGTAGTATCAATGTAATCTACAGTTGTTCCTCTTGAATAAAAGCATTTGGTTCTTCTGTATGTTGTTATGCTATCAGTTTTTGTTATGGTGTTTTGTTCACCATAATTTAACTATCTTTGCATAACCTTTGTAGTCATCCTTACTTATGAAGCTCGGACACTCCTTTCTAAATGGCGTGTATTGGACACTGTTACAGGTACGACACTCGTCCGACATTTATTGGTAAAGTGTCCAATTCAAAAAACATTTTTTTAGATATCTGACAATTCTAATACGGTTTCAACATCATTTTACTAGGAACTAATACAATAATTTTCTAAAAATAATTTTTTAATACATAAATTTTGTTTGTCAATATATATAATTCATAATAATCTAATATATAGATCCGTGTCTTTATATCTTATATTTTAAAGATTACACGTGTTTACATATTTGTGTTCATGTGTCCATGTCTGGGTTCATGTTTCATATTTGTGTTCATGTGTCCATGTCTGGGATCATGTTTCATAGTTCAAATGTTTGATGATGCTTAGTGATAACCCTCGTGAGAGTATCAGTATAGTATGCAGTTAAAATAAAAAGATTTTGTACTTCCAAATAATTTTATATTCAAAATTTAATAAATATGTTAATTTGGTTCTGATACCAACATTGCACGTTTACATGTGACCCCAATTTCAACATGGACCAATTTTGGAGGTATCAATATCTTATTTAGCCCTGAAACATTTTATCTCCTAAACCAACATTTTGTGATAAAGTGGTCTAAAAAATATGTTATAGAGCTCACAAATGATGATGTGCTTGAAGTGAAGTAAGCAAAAGCTAGAACTGCTGTTAATTTTGATGTGAAAAATCACTTATCCATTACTAAAGACTGGGAAAAGAAAGTGTTTGCATAAAACTCAATAAATGCATGCTTGGTTTTAGGTCTTTATTTGTTTGTTTTTTTTTTAGTTTCTGAGGTTTGGAATAATGATTATTTCCCTAAAGTTATGGTTACATATCTTAAGTTTAGGTCCTAAGTGGGGTCAAACTTATCCCCAAATATTCATGCAGAGCCTTAAACATGGTCATCATTGTCCTGGTCCAGTGACAAAAGTGTGTCCCTCCCACAAAGCTATGCAATTTTGATGTTTGTACAATTTTTGTCTTCATAGATAAGATGAAAGTGAGGTTAGATATTTAACAAGGGATTGCAGGCTATTGCATTAGCTTTTTAATTAGTCCTGTGTAATCTAAAATTTTATAATGTATGATCTAAAATTGATATTTTTTTTAATTATTCTAGACAGAGTCACATAATAAAATTTATTATAAATTAATGTTTTCAAAGCATGTTTCTCTTTTCTGAATAGTTTTTCTTTTGATGTAGAAATTTTACCCAAGTTCTTTTTGACTTGATGCATTACCAAAGAGATTATTATAGCATGTTCAAAAGTTTGTTCGGAATGATAGATTTTACATATAAATAAGTACTCATTCTAAATATTTTGTTTGAATGGAGTGATAAAACGTTAAAGATTAAAAAAAAGGAGAAAAAAAAAAGAGTTAAGTGAAAATTAATTTTTTTTAGATACTTAGAACGTGAAAGAAATAAATAGTTTGACAGAAAGATAGAAAGAAAAAAGTTTGCTAAGTGGCTTTTTCTTTTTCACAAAGTCCAAATAAACTTTGTATCCTGCTTTATTAATTTAAACACGTAATGAAAAAAAAATACCCACTGATGGAAAAAATATATCATTTATATAACAATAATTTACATAATCCATTATGTTATTATAAGTGAACACCGATTTAGTTAATTTCAATGAATAACCAAATACACTTTACATATTTATTTCGTTTTAATTTACTGTTTTGTCTGGATAGGAAATAAAAAGTGAACCAAATTTTACAAATTTTACAGAAATCATGCATACTTTTTTCACATGTCTCATCTTTAAGCTTTTAATTGATGAGGGATAAATATATATATATATATATATATATATATATATATATATATATATATATATATTAAAACACTTATTTTTTTCACAAGTATTCTCTTTGTTTATTTTAAAAGTTGAATAATGATTTATGATGAGTGTATAAACTTTTATCATACATAACATTAACAAGTTTATGGTATAATAGTGAAAAGACAAACATGTTAGTATTTTTTTATCACGTTAGTATTTGTTTGTTTACATTCTCTTTATCAAGCTATTTTATATGAAATTTAATTTAGATAAATTAAATAATATATGTATTGTTTTTATTTTAGTTTATGTGATTTTTTTTATTAAGATTCATGTTAGACCTAGAATACTCACTTATAATTTATTAAAGAAAAATCACAAAGGGAAAGGGACAAGATCAATCTTGTGGTAAAAAAGAAACAAAATAAATCACTAGACAAACAAAATAAATCACTAAACGAAACTACAAGGATAATATCAACAAAATTAACGAAAATCAACAGAAAAATTAGAAAAAAAATTATCTCTTATATGTAAAAAAAAGAAAATCAAAAATTAAGATACACAAATCACTCCCATTTATTTCATTATAATATTTATTTTAACAAGTATTTTAAGTAAATTTAGATATATATATATATATATATATATATATATATATATATATATATATATATATATATATATATATATATTTCCATAATTTTAGAAGTTTGAATCCTTCTTTCAAATCATCCAAATCATTAAGAAATCTTTATTTCATTCGATATATCAGTACATATAAGCTAACTTATATTCCTTCTTAAATTTATAAAAAAAACCTAAGTAAATTACAACCCTCTAGCGTCTAATTACAAGTCTTACAACATGAACAAGTAGAATATCATTACTAAGAAATCTTTATTTTATTTGATATATTAGTACTTATAAACTAATTTACATTCCTTCTTAAATTTATAAAAAGAACTTAAGTAAATTGGTACCCTCTAGTATCCGATTACAAGTCTTACAACATGAACAAGTAAAGTACAAATGTTTAAACTAAACTTCTAAACTTCCAAATCAACATTCGTATCAATTTTAATCTTAACAAAATCATAACAATTTATTTCAGTAATTTTTCTAGCTACTATAAAAATATTTTTAAGTGAACTATAAGCTTGCGGGATGACTTTATTTATTGTATTTATAACCATATATATATATATATATATATATATATATATATATATATATATATATATATATATATGTATAATTAAATAAATAATACGATACTATCTAGTATATTACTTTAATCTACAATAATATAATAAAATATTCTAATTTAGTGTTATTTAGTTGAAATATTCTAATAAATAAAGTATATAATTCTTTTTTTTACAAAAAAAAGTTGTTTTATAATGAGAAAATCCAACCCATATCCGGCACAAATCCAGCTGTATCTCTAACATATCAAGACTTTATTTTGAAAATATTATAATTGATATTGTTAGGGATTTGTTAGGGTAGAATTGCTGTTAATTTGCATAAATATCTGCACTTACTATTATTAGGAGATTTGCAGCAGATTTTGTAATCAATCATAGTGTGTATATATTGATAAACCTAATATTCAAAGCGGCAAGGGTGCCTGCACAATTTTGGCATGGTATCAGAGCTAGGTTCTGATAGACATCGTGCATAGGCAAACCGGCATCGCTGAAATGACAGATGCTGTCGAGAAGACTCAAGGGGATGGTGCCAAAAAGGGTCTATCTCCTTATGATTTGAATGCAAATGACAATCCCGGAAATGTGATCACGCAAGTACAGTTATGGCGAAAATTATGAAGAATGGGCGCGAGCAGTGAAGGTGTCACTACGTGCCCGACGAAAGTGGGGATTCCTCGATGGTACCCACAAACAACCAGAAGATGACGCGCCAGAGATGGAGGATTGGTGGACGGTTCAATCGATGCTTGTTTCTTGGATATTGAACACTATCGAACCAAACTTGCGGTCCACCATCACGTATGTAGAGAATGTGAAGGATCTTTGGGAGGATATCAAGGAGCGATTTTCTGTGGTAAATGGGCCACGAATCCAACAACTAAAGGTTGAATTAGCAGAGTGCAAGCAGCAAGGGACAACCATGGTTACGTACTATGGAAAGTTGAAGACTCTTTGGGATGAATTGGCAAACTACGAACAAATTCCAAAGTGCACGTGTGGAGGGTGCAACTGCAACATTGGATCGCGCTTAGAGAAGAGAAGGGAAGAAGAAAGAGTCCATCAATTCCTGATGGGGCTGGATGATGTGGGGTATGGAACAGTGCGGTCCAATATTCTTGCTATGGATCCGTTGCCTTCACTCAACAGAGTATACTCGACCATGGTGCAAGAAGAAAGGATGAAGATGATCACTAGAACAAAGGAAGAAAGAGAAGCAGTATCAGTAATGGGACTCTCAGTGCAAATTGGATACAAGAAGAAGGGGCGAACAGAATCAAAACAGCTTCTGTGCTCACACTGTGGTAGACTTGGACATGATGTCAAGGGATGCTTTCAACTAGTTGGGTACCCAGAATGGTGGAATGATCGCCCACGCAATGAAGGAACCAACAACAAAAGCACCCAGAAACAAGGGGCACGTGGGAGAAGCGGAGTAATGCGTGCAAATACTGCACATGTTGAAACTGAACCATGTAGTGAGAAAAAGGGAGAGCCTAGCAGTGTGGTGACTGGACTTAGCAATGAGCAATGGCAAACATTGATTGAAATGCTTAATGCCAACAAAGCCAATGGAGTAGAAAAGATGAACGGTAAGGGAAGTTGTGTTTCGTGGATTATTGATAGTGGAGCTTCTAACCATATGACAGGGAACTCAAGGAATTTAAAGGAGCAACACAATGTAGAAGCTTGTGTAGTAGGATTGCCAAAGGGAGAGGAAGTTCACGCAAATAAAGAAGGAACAGTGATCCTTGAAGGCGGGCTCAAATTGAAGAATGTGTTATATGTGCCAAAACTGAGATGCAATCTAATCTCAGTGTCACAATTAACTGATGATGTGAATTGTTTAGTACTGTTTACTAATAAGCTTTGTGTGATGCAGGACTGCACCTCGAGGATGCTGATTGGAGCGGGTGAGCATAAAGATGGGCTTTACTTGTTTCGTGGCACTCACAAAATAAAAGCGTATCAGACTAGTGTGGAGAAACAAGTTGATCTTTGGCATAAGCGTCTAGGACATCCGTCTTAAAAAGTAGTTCAAATGTTGCCAGAAATAACCAGTAATTGTAACTCTGAAAATTTGACCAAGGTGTGTGAAGTGTGTGAAAGGTCAAAACAAACGAGAGACAAGTTTCCTTTAAGTAATTATCGTGCCACAACTGTTTTTGATTTGATACATTGTGATTTATGGGGACCCTATAGAACCCCTTCGTCTTGTGGAGCTTCATATTTTTTAACAATAATGGATGATTATTCTCGAGCAGTGTGGATATATTTGTTGTCTGAAAAAAAAAAAAAGTCTCTAAAGTTCTTATTGATTTTTTTGCTCTCATAGAACGACAATATAATAAACGTATCAAAGGAGTGCGAAGTGACAATGGAACAGAATTTATGTGTTTGAACTCATATTTCTTGCAACATGGAATCATTCACCAAACTTCTTGTACTGGCACGCCACAACAAAATGGAAGGGCAGAGAGAAAACACAGGCACATACTTAATGTAGCTCGAACACTGCGATTTCAAGGGGGACTACCCATTAAGTTTTGGGGAGAATGCATCTTAACCGCTGGATATTTAATTAATTTGACGCCTTCATCTATTCTTCAGGGTAAAACCCCGTATGAAATGGTACATGAGAAGCCACTGAGGTATGACCATCTTAGGGTATTTGGCTCCCTCTGTTATGCACATAATCAACTCACCAAGGGAGACAAATTTGAAAGTAGAAGCCGAAAGTGTGTTTTTGTTGGGTATTCGTTTGGAAAAAAGGGATGGAAATTATATGATTTAGAAAAGAATGTTTTTTTTATATCCCGTGATGTCAAGTTCGTGGAGAGTGATTTTCCTTTTGTATCACTACCCAATTCGGATGCACCCACTACTCAAGTACAAAGTGTTTTATTTGATTCATGTGACAATATTCTACCTGGGCCCACTTTGCTTGATGACTCTGTTGTTCATAATAGGGAGGGTCCCTCTATGGCCCACAATGAGCAAACCCTGCATGAAGCTACAGTGCCCACTGAAGATCAAATTAGTGTAACCACTCCCATGCAAAATGAACAATGTAGTTCATACCAAGAGTCCCAAGAAATTGAGTCCTCCTCCATTAATGAAGACGCATTTGAAGCACCGCTTGGCAAAGGGCATCGAGTAAAACAACCATCTGTACGTCTTCGTGAGTATGTGACCAATACCATCGACATGGTAAGCCCTTAGCTAATTGTGTAAATTATGACAAATTTTCTGTCAAGCACCGTCTCTTTCTTGCAGCAATCGGGGATGAACAAGAACCCCGACACTTTAATGACGCTGTTAGTGATGCTCGCTGGCGAGCAGCCATGGTCGACGAGATCCAAGCCCTTCAAGACAATGGCACCTGGCAGATCACCACCTTGCCCCCTGGAAAGCAAGCACTTGGGTGTAAGTGGATTTATCGTATTAAGTACCACTCTGATGGGAGCATTGAACGCTTTAAAGCTCGTTTGGTTATTCTGGGCAATCATCAAGTTGAGGGGATGGATTTTAATGAGACTTTTGCCCCAGTGGCCAAAATGGTTACAATTCGGACTGTTCTAGCTGTAGCTGCTGTCAAGGATTGGGAACTTCACCAAATGGATGTTCATAATGCTTTTTTACATGGCGACCTTGAGGAAGACGTCTACATGAAATTACCACCTGGTTTCTCTATGCAATATCGCGGAATGGTATGTAAGCTTCGTAAATCTCTTTATGGATTACGCCAAGCCCCAAGATGTTGGTTTGCCAAACTCTCTGCTGCTCTACTCGAGTACGGTTTCCAGCAATCTTCCTCTGATCATTCCTTGTTCATCCTTCGTCGCCTACAAGTACAACTTGTAGTCCTTGTGTATGTGGATGACCTCCTTATAGCTGGTAATGATTCTCTAGCTACTCAACGGTTCAAGGACTATCTCCATACCTGTTTTCACATGAAAGATCTTGGGAAGCTTAAATATTTTTTAGGTGTGGAAGTTGCTCGATCTCCTATAGGAATTTTCTTAAGTAAACGCAAATATGCTTTGGATATTATTAGGGAAACTGGGTTGCTTGGATCACGACCATCTTCCACTCCTCTTGAAGAAAATCATCGTTTAGCTCTAGCAGAAGGACCAATGCTTTCTAATCCTAATCAATATCGTCGTCTTGTTGGGCGTCTTATTTACTTGTGTTTCACTCGCCCGGACCTTACTTACAGCGTTCATGTCTTGTCTCAGTTCATGCAACAACCACGGGAAAAACATTGGCAAGCTGCCCTACGTGTTGTTCGCTATCTCAAGGGGCAACCTGGCCAAGGCATTCTCTTGCATCGGGACAACGTCCTTACCTTGAATGGTTGGTGTGACTCTGATTGGGCGAGTTGCCCTCTCACTCGTCGGTCTATAACCGGTTGGTTCATTCTTCTTGGAAATTCACCAGTATCTTGGAAGACAAAGAAACAACACACGGTATCTCGATCCTCTGCCGAAGCAGAATATCGCTCCATGGCCATCACTACTTGTGAACTAAAATGGTTGAAGGCACTTCTTTCTGATATTGGAATATCCCATCCACAACCCATACCCCTTTCCTGTGATAGTCAAGCTGCTCTACACATTTCCAAGAATCCTGTCTTCACGAAAGAACTAAACACATTGAGGTCGATTGCCACCTCGTCCGTGATGCAGTCACTCAGAATGTAATTCTTCCATCTTATGTCCCCACTCATACTCAGTTGGCAGATATCTTCACTAAAGCGCTTGGATCGAAGAAATTCACTACTCTACTCAACAAGTTGGGCATTCAAAATTTGCATGCTCCACCTTGAGGGGGGATAATGAGAAAATCCAACCCATATCCGGCACAAATCCAGCTATATCTCTAACATATCAAGACTTTATTTTGAAAATATTATAATTGATATTGTTAGGGATTTGTTAGGGTAGAATTGCTGTTAATTTGCATAAATATCTGCACTTACTACTATTAAGAGATTTGCAGCAGATTTTGTAATCAATCATAGTGTGTATATATTGATAAACCTAATATTCAAATCGGCAAGGGTGCCTGTACAATTTTGGCATTTTATTTTAAGATTGTTGTTATAAAATAATTATGCATTGTCCTCATATTTAGTGTGGTTAAAATAGTTTTGGCTCAAGGTCTAAAAATCTGTAAAATAAATCACCATATAAAATTGTAATTTGATTAAATTTGATTATTTTTTATTGGTACCTTAATTAGCTCTAGACCGGTTCAGTAGACAAACAGTACCTTTTAAAACAATAATTATATTTAACAAAATTAAAGTAATTATTTATAATTTATATAATTATTATACTTAAAATTTAAAGTTAAACTTAATAATATAAAATAAAATATATATATATATATATATATATATATATATATATATATAGATATATATTAAAGAAAAAATAAACGAAACAAAAGGTTGAGAAAAAGCCAAAAGCTGAAGGTGCGAACAATCATTACTAAGCGAAGAAGTTCGTGTAGTTCTTTCTCTCAGACGTGTGTGTCTTCGCGTTGGCGCTGTAATAACTATCCATCGATTGGGGTCGCAAATCCAAACGGCGTCGTTAGCGGCGGCGGAAGATGTCTTCGCAGCAGCAGCAAATGCAGAACAGTGGCGGCGGCGGGGGCATCCCGGTGAGCGAGGTTTTCTGGACTCTCGTCGATAAAGCCGACAAAAAGTTCTCCAAAATCAGAGACCTTCCGTTTTACCAGCGCAGCAGGTTCCCATTCGTAAATCCACTCTTTCGTTTGCTATTTTAAGTTCACCTTGAGACTGGTGTGTTTTGATCTAGGACTCGCTGGTGTGAGTGTTTTTTCAGTCTTAGGTCGAATTGCTTTGTTTCTTGCTTTATTATTTATTTGTTTGTTTGTCACGAAGACGGTTTTAAATTTTGCGGTTCTGTCACGATTCTTGAAATTGCCGGAAATTACCGGCAAATGTTAAGCCTGAAATTGTGGTTGCGGCTGAAAATCTTTCACGGATAGAAACAAGAGAAGGAAAGAATTAGGTTAATTTAATGCGATGAGGAGTTATTTGATTATTTGCTAAGAGATGAGCCTTGAAGGTAAGGTATGTTGAGTAGGACTTGTTGCGCATGCTATCTTGGGAGTGGGGAGTAAGGCTTTCATTATGCTGTTGAGTTCGTTGGGAGTTGACCTTGAGATTGGTATTGTTTCAATTTAGGGCTGATTGTTTCGTTTTATTTTATTGTTTATTTGTTTGTGACGTGTAAGGTTTTATATTGTGATTGCGGTTTAGTTGTGATTTTTAACATGGCGGGGAATTGTCGACAAATGTTGCTGCTAAAGTTGTGGCTGTAAACTGTTTTTAAAACTGCGATTTCTTAAACTGGGAAATTGTGGGAAAATGTTGTCGATGTAGTTGCAGTTGTAGCCAAAATAACGGTTGCAGACTCTTTTTTAAAATCTCAATCTGATACAAGTCGGAGAATGGATGAAAGAACTGGGTTAAGTCAATGTGGTAACGATGTGTTATTTGATGATTTGTTAAAGAGGATGTTGGAAATTTCAGATTGACTAGAAATATGATAAAATTATAATATATAAGTAGGTGTAAACCTTTGCAAAGTTTTGTAGGATTAAGTTAAACCTTTGCAAAGTGTTGTAGATTAAGTTAAACTTAAATCCACTTTCTGAAAGAGGTGAATCTTGAAGCCATACTAGGATTTATTGCGCAAACTGTCTTGGGAAGTAAGGTTTTCATTATGATGATGAGTGCATTGTGGGTGGACCTTGTGATTAGTAGGTTTTAATTTACGACACACTTTTGTTGTCGTGTTTTCAATTTTATGGGTTAATTGTTTAATTTAATTATTTGGTTATTTGTCACAAGTAAGGCTTTAAATTCCGTTGTGGTTTCATTGTGATTCTTATCATTGTGGAAAATTGCCTGGTAAATGTTGCCAATGCAGTTGCAGTGAGTCCAAAAAACCTTGGTGCTAAGGCTAATATTGTGGTTGTAGACTGTTTTTAAAAGCCTCACACTGATGGGAAACAGGGGAAAGAGAGAGAAAGGAAAAATTGGGTTAATTTGCTTGGCTAAGGAAGAGTTATTTGATGATTTGTTTGTGAGATAAGCCTTGAAGCTAAGACAAGCTAAGACATTTTAGGATTTATCACGCATGCTATATTGGGGAGTAAGGATTTCGTTTGGATGATGAGTTCTTTTGGAGTTCACTTTATCACATTAATGGTGTGGTTTGCGAATGTAATTGAAAGTAATGTTGATTTTTGCTGCACTATGGGATGAAAACCAGAACTGGGTTGATGTTATGTACATAGATTGAGGAATAAATATGAGCAGAACTTAGATGTAGTTTCTTATGCGCTTTTGGTGTCGTTCTTTGTTAGTATAGAGAGACAGAACTGAGAAAAAGAAAACTATTTATGTAAAGAATACATAGTAGCTCTGTATATAGAGCAATGTATAAAGTGATGAGATCTGTTATAGATCTAACTGAATAACAGACAAGTAACTAACTGACTAACAGAATAACAGTTGGATTATTAGACAGTAACAGAATACAGTTCACTGACTAACAGAATGACTGCTGGATTACTGACTAGTAACAGCTGTCAAGACTATACTCTAACATTCTTCAATCAGAATTGGAGTTTCACAAGATTTATGTTTTAAGGTCAGTATAATTTACTGTGGGAAAATTCTACTTCTAATTGGAGAATAGAAGTGCTAGAGATGAGTTGATTATGTTAGAGATATGATTTGATTACATTAAATAGGAAGATATGATAAGATTTGATAGGGAAATATCTTACCAAATATTTTCCATTATTAGATATTGATTTTATTCATCATTATTGTATCTCTTCTTCATTATAAATAAGAATACTACATAGAACTCATTATATTCCTTTTCAGTTTCTTTCTTCTCAACATGGTACGGGAGTGGTACTATCCTCGGTAACCTGTTTTGTCACTAATCCTTTCAACAAGATGCAAAAATATTTAATGAGCTGTGTGGAAGTTCTATCCAATTATTATTCACGAGCCCATTTGGAATTGAGCTTTAAACTTATTATGTTTCCTGTACTGAAAGTTTGAAAGCAATATTCAAATGTTGGTTGACCTCCAAATGCTATATTATTTGCGTGATTTGGACTTACGTATGATTGGTGCTACATTTATTTTTGCCTGAATTATTGATTGATTGTCGATACTTGGTGCATGGGTTTATAAGAAGTTCAGACACACACTGATGGAAGACTTGGGTTGGTTTTCTGTTTTGTGTACTTAAGAGTTAGGCCTTATATTGGTGGTCAGAAATCAGAATTTCATGATTTTGGTTAATCAATTGGAAATTACCAATGCTATGGTTTACAATTAACTTTTGGCTAATTAGCAATTTTGGGTCCCTTTAATTTCTGCTCTGCCGATTTGGTTCACCTATTATTTTTTCCATGATTTTAGTTCTGATATTTAAAAACCTGCTATTTTGATCTAATCCTTAATTCTGAATACGTTTTATTTTGTTTATTTTTGATACAATTGAACTCTAGACCTAGCATATGCATTTAAGGTACCATCAAGAAACTATTTAATTAATTAAAATGTACTAAAAAATAAATAAACCTGTTTAAAATTTAAGACTGGATCAAAATTGCAGATTTCTAATAATATAAGGAGACCAAAATGACAAAAAAAATATGGGGACTAAAATCGTGGGTTAGGAAGTAAAGGAGGATCAAAAATTGCAATTTAGTCTTAATTTTTGTAGGTTTACAGTACACAAATATATTGAGAGGTTACCTATATGTTTTGGTTGATATCTGAAAACAAAATTTCTATTCACTTGGCTTTATTGTAGGCATGATACGTACTTTTACAAGGTGTTCAAGCTTTACACACAATTATGGAAGTTTCAGCAGGAGAATCGGCAGAAGCTAGTTGAAGCTGGGATTAGGAGATGGGAAATTGGTGAGATTGCATCTCGCATTGGGCAACTGTATTTTGGGCAGTACATGCAAACAAGTGATGCAAATTATCTTTCAGAGTCATACATATTCTATGAGGCCATATTGACTCGGGAGTATTTTAAGGAGGGAATGTTTCAGGATGTGAATATCGCAAACAAACAATTGAGGTTTCTTGCTAGATTCATAATGGTGTGTTTGGTTTTGAATCGAAGGGAAATGGTACATCAACTGGTTAATCAGATTAAAGTATTAGTTGATGAATGTAAGAGAGCATTCCAGGTTTGTCCATGTTAATTTTCTCTTCTATAGTTAATTGAAACATAATTTCATTTCCATTATATTTGAAAAATTGTATTTAGCCAATCTGTTTCTTTTGCAAATGATGTAAAGATGTTGCATGTTCTGAAATAGTGGGTTCCATGCTGCATGCTAATGGTTGTCTAGTGCCTACTACTATTTAACCAATATGTTCTTTGAAATATGGCCCTTCATATCTATTTGGATTTATGTCATGGAGGTAGATCATTTACTGCATATTTCTTACAGATTAGCTAATCTACGTTGTACTAGACTGCTAACTGGAGTGTTCGATGCAAAACATACGTTGTCCAGTACCCAGAATATGTTTTGATAGATTGACATTTGCAGATGTATTGGAAGTGACCTTCGAACAATTTGGTTACAGGAAAGTGACTTTAAAGAATGGAAGCTGGTGGTTCAAGAAATAGTTAGATTTTTAAAAGTTGACACTGCATTTATGAACCTCAGGCCCTTAAGATACAGTCTAGTTTTGGACCCTCAACCTGATACCTTGCCACATGTTGCTGCAGCCATTGCAAAGCGACATTTGAAACTACGAGATGCTGTATTAAGTAGCTTCCATCAAAATGAGGTAGGTATCCACAACTCTTTTGGTTCATTTATATAGAAGAACAATTTGTTAAAAATGATAAAATCATAAGGTAGTTTTCTACTGCTACTATAATATTCTGTAAAATTTTATGATCTTTCAATGTTGTTTTCAACTATCATTCCTGAACAGGTAAAGTATTCAGAGCTCACAATCGACACTTTTAGGATGCTTCAATGTCTGGAGTGGGAACCTAGTGGCTCATTTTACCAGTCTAGTGGTTCAAAACTTAGTCAGAATGGGGCTACTGGAACTAGTCGTATCAGCTACATCCATGACATTGCTGACCCTACTTTACCAGCAAATCCACGGAAAGCTGTGTTATACTGTCCTGCACTGACACATTTTATAGCTGTAAGTGTGAATCTAAGCCATCCTTGCCACTAGTTCAGGGATTTAATGTAAAACATAGAGGAGAGAATACTTCATCAATGTATAAAATGGGCTTCCATCATTTAAAATTGGGCCCAAGCCAAGCCAATGTGTCTAAAATCTAATGCAGGATGCAAGGTGCTAATTGGTTGCAGGCCATTTTCCCTTGTTGATATAAGGTCGTTGGCAACTCTCCATCTTATATGTTATACTTGTATAAATATTCCATCTCCAGTGAGAATTCCCAACTCTGCTTTGTCCTCACTTCAAGTTTAAAAGGCTGCTACACAAGTGGGAGGGGGTGGGTATTTTAGAGCCATGGAATCACTTTGTGTGCCTCTACCTTACGGTTCAAGCTTGTAAAGTGTTTGGTAGTAATATCAAATCTGCCTATTCTCTCTGCATATTAAAAGATCAATTCCCTTGAAACGGTTTTGCAAACTTAGGTCACAGACAAATCATATGATCTAACCGGACCATGATTCTTCATTCTAAATGATGGAAGTCCAAAAACGCTTGTAGTATTAGTAGCTTATTACTCATAAAACTGCTTTTCTGTTGGACCAATAATCTAATAGTTGTGAATTACACTTTCATTTGCGTTAGAAGTTATTCTCTGTCTTTGATTTGGGCTTCCCAAGCTTGTGAAATTGAATAATTTATGAAATCATCTCGTAGCTACCATATCATGGCGGCTAATTGTGGAACTTACTAGGGTGTCCGATCAGGGTGTCCGATCATCTGTTCTGGTTAAAAATGTGATAGATTTGGACCTTTGTGCTTCTTTGCAATTATCTACAACTAATTAAATAAAGGTTCACATTTAGCATTACAATAACC
>Ga0209700_104924_pt1 | contig 23306 bp, 9 predicted proteins | sample SiratroredBW_FD_187528 | JGI IMG/M metagenome (GOLD analysis project Ga0209700, IMG submission 187528) | Root nodule microbial communities of legume samples collected from California, USA - Siratro red BW (SPAdes) (version 2) | ecosystem: Host-associated > Plants > Roots > Nodule | place: USA... | reverse complement strand
ATAAATATATATATATATATATATATATATATATATATATATATATATATATATATATATTGAATATCATTATGAATTATTTAAATTTACAATGCAGATTTATATATTCAAAATTATTTATAAACAAGATTAATCAAATATAACACTTTAACGAGATTCATCTAAAGACAAATTCATAATTTCAAATAATTCCACATTATACGAAGATATGATAGGAGAATAAATAAAAACATCTTAATGATACACATATAATATAAAATATTCTTGATTATATAGGACTTGTTCTTTATTTTTGTAATTATAATAGAAACTTACACAAGTTTATGAGTTTTCATAAAGTCACCGTGTCTGCCCTTATCAAAGACCAAAAAAACATTTTTATATTGGACATCTCAGTGATATGAGTCGTACAAGTCTCATATGCATGTCAGTATTTGATATGTGTTGGACACAAGAACACACTATTGAAGAGGCGTATCTAAGGTTGCCTAACCAAAGATATTGGTTCTATCAATGCGATCCAGCATTTCTTGTGGGGGAAATCTTCATATCATATATGGGATTATATCATCTTACATTATAAAGAGGTTTAGCACAGTATTTTTAGATTTGACATAAATATGACTCAATTTATTCATTCTATTTAGTCTTGCATGATTTCTTCTCCGGCTCTCTTTCTTATTTACTATTTCATCTTCCCTACCTAGAGTTCTTCTAATTTTGCACTGAATAGCAGGCGGGTAAGTTGCCCCAGTATAACACCTATTCTATAAGGCATAAGTGAAACTCACACTAGATCCATACGACTTTCAATATGCAAGTCCCCTCCAATTTTTATTTTGCCAACCTTCAAGGTTTTGCCAACAGTAGTTGAACCTCTAGAAATTCCCTGGGAGAAAGCCAGCTCATCAAATAGTTCTTTAAGTTTTGGAAGAATATGCAATGCTGTCAAATCCGCTCCAATCCGCTGACAAATTCCAAAAAGAGTAGAAGCAGCAATCTGACAAAGGGGAACGCAACTAGGATTATTTAACAATTCAAGTGATCAGGGATAGAATGAGATGCATTACAATGATGAATAGACATCACCGCACTATCAGGTTACAGTCCAAAATAAAGGAAGGAGCAATCAATCTAAAGAGTTTGAGATATAACCTTTGGGAATTGTGCAAAAACAGTTTGGAAGGAGTGTCAAATTTTGTTTAAAGCACAATGGTAAGTTTAATGGCCATGAGCCAAGGCACAAAATCATTGACAATTGTAACACTCTAGTTTTGTCATTCCAATTAAAAGAAGTCATAAAAAAATCCTGTTGTTTTCACACACAACTGTCTGATTACCCAGTGCTTGTGACTAAAAAGTTAGAGTCCCTCCTGGCAAGGGTTAAGCTATGATGCCAATTAGAGTCAACAGAACCAAGGAATAAGTGATGGATCCAAAACAAACCAATGGATAATTTGAAGAACCTGAAGCACTGCAATGTCCATATGTTTCTGCATAAGAACCCCAATGTGTATGCAACTTAGGTCCTGAGTATTTTCAATAAATTCAACAATGAACTGTTACACGGTATTTATTGGCAATTAAAGCATTTTGAAACCAAAAAAGAATAAGAACCATACTTCAAGAAGCTCCTTTATAATGACCTCTTCTGTCAAGAAAGCTACTAGTCCATCTAAAGTCATCATGCAATCAATAAGTGCCAAAGCAGTCCAACTCTGGACAGGATCAGGCTTATTCATGCATGACACATCAATGAAGGAACGAACAACGTTTTTGAGTAAAGGTACCATCTGTTTGACAATAAACAATTCCCCAAAAATGCCTCCTGAGATGTCAAAAAATGGAAGGGTATTATAAATTGAAGGTCTAAGTGAAGGAAAGATGGAAAAATACAAAAGTCAATAGACTAAGAATACCAATTCTGACCAGCACATCAATGCCATCCACACATAGTCCTTTCCCAAAGCAGTGAACAAGAGGCAAGATAGTCTGATTCAAAAACAATGAGTAAACCGACATATAAGTAGGAGTGGAGCATGCGGATAAAGGAAAACATAGTATGGAAGGTTGTTGCAAAACCAAAAAACCTGATGGATGGTAATAGGTACTCCAAGCTCCTCGCTAGAACTGATTAGAAGAACTGAAGCAGAGGCACCTGAATTTTTATCTGGAGAAATGTACAAGTTTGACAAGACCAATGGATGAATAGTTTCGAGGTATGCTTGTTTACCAACTTGATTCCATATTTCCCTTACAAATGAATCTTGTAGAAGTGCAACCTTTAAACGTGAATAACCTGTGGTCTGTAAAAGATGTCTATTTGTTTTTAGAAGAAAAAAAAGAAGGAAAGATAACAAAATATTTTTAAATTCTGCAGACTAGACAAATTCATAAAATCAAGTGTGCAACTTGCCTGTAAAATTTTCTGTATTGTTGGCAGGATTAATGTTTTCACTGCTTGCACTGTTAAGCATTTCATGAATTCCTTCAGAAGCATATATGCCCATTCAGCTTCAATATCACTCACAGCATTCACTATAAGTGGTAAGCAATAATTAGCGCACATTTCAGTTGCAAATGCACCCATTTCCCTGAGAGCTCCGTGCTTTGCAAGATTTGCAGCATAACGAAGACGAGTTTCCTCTTTAGCTACAAGCTGAAGTGGAGCAAGAAACAAGTACGAGGACTTGACAGTCTTTGGAAAATAAGGTGATTCCAGAAGAATTTTGGTAGATGGCCTCCTATATAGAAAAAATCAATACTTAAATAACATGATAGAAAAGAAAAAAACCACAAAAATTCAGTTGTATGTGTGCAAACACACTGATACCTCGTCCAATCCTTTTGGATGCATGCTTCAACAAGTAATCTAATATTAGGAGGTAGATCCTGCAGAAATCCAGGAAAAGTTCCATCTTCCAAGTATATTGACAATGAGATTGGATCAAAGAGTGGCCTGGAAAGATGAAGTTCAGCCAAGAGACAACCAATAGAAAATATGTCCCTACCAACATCTTCAGAGCAAAGTCTTGAAGAAGATAATTTCTGCTTCCAAAGTAGCAAGTCTGGATATCCTGAGGAGCCTTCATCTTCCTCTTTTATATGTTCAAGAAAAGAAATTAGATTCATTTTACACGGCACCCGGTGATTTCTGTCAATCAAAGATAGTTTGCTTATATTTTCACTAAATGTCTCGGTTGATGAATCTCCCAAAGATGAGATGTTCCCATTCATTTGTTTTGAGGGATAATGGTAACAGGCATTCAAATGCCTAGCATGTTCAGAAAATTTAGATGATTGCTCTAGTTCTTGTAGATAAGCAGTTCCAGATAGAAGAGATGTCTCTCGCTGCATTTCATATGCCTGACTCCAAACTTTGGCATACTTACTGGAACCATGACGTTTTGTTTTGGTAGTGGCATGACGCATGGGGTGTGGTTGTGAAAAGAGCTGGCGACGTCCTGTTGATCTTGGCATCGAAGGTTCTGATAGAGGAAGCATAACATTCTTAGCAGCGATAGCTTCCTGGCCAGACATCTTATAACCAAAGGTTATATCTATCCAATGATGGAGTTGAAATGACACCCTATCACTTTCTAATGCATCAAAATGCAATTTAATGAAATCCTCAGGACTCTCTGCCCAAGAGGGTACAGCCAAATCAGCCATACCATCATGTATTGACCTAAAAATTTGAGCATCGCAGTAAAACTCTGGAATGCATTCATCGGGTGTCCATTGATAGAGCCTCTGCATTGTTGAAGGATACTCATTAGGTTCATACACGGAACGAACAGCCATTCTGAGAACACTCAAAGGTAGTCTTCTTGCTTTATAACTGCAGACAGCCAATTCAGACAGACATTCATCTGAAACATGATGAGGGATTTCAGATGTTGAGTATGTGAAATCCAATTGTTCATCACCTTTTGCCAAGCGCCATTTACTCTTGCTCAAGTCTCGCCACCCAACATCACAATTATCATCAGGTTTTGAGCTAAAATCAATTACCCAAGGCATTACTGGATGAAATGTATGGTCCCCCCATCTTCTTCCTGCTAATCTGTTTAAGATGAGTAAATATTCAAAATTACTTATTTCTCCTCTCCACCACTGCTGAAAGCAAGCATGCCAATCTATTGTTGGAGAAAGCTTTAGATCAGCATAAAGGCCATTTAAATGACAACCAACATTACAACAACCAATTCTAGCAGGTTCAGAATTAACGCTTTCACTCTCCTGCGAAGTTAAATTAGATTCCAATACAGGCTCACTCCATAATCTCAGCCAACACCATAACGAATCAGTCAACATGATATTGGATGGGCGTATGTTACCATGAGAAACCCCTAAGCCATGTACATACGATAAGGCTGAGAGTAGTTGATACATAAGAAATCTTCTATTCCAATCAGACTTTAAGGCATTGGGGTTAAAATGAAGAATACTTTCCAAGTTGTATGGAGTCTTTGGAAGCACCATATTAACATGATCAGTTGTTTTAAAAATCGCAAGGACTGGAGCTATGTTAGGATGCCTCAAAGAGCCTGGAAAAGCATCCTCTTCAAATGATGGCAACCCAATTAAACGCAGAAAATTTACACTGTCCCGTCCAGATGCTTTCTCTTCAATGAATAGATCAAGTGAATCTAACACATGGTCTTCGATTAAACCAGACAAGAAATCAGACGACACCCTTTGCAACGCAGAATAGGAAGACATTCCCACATGGGCAACCGGTAAGAGTGAGGTGATTGCCCTCAAGCAAGAAAACCTTCCAGAATGACTACAATTTGAGTTTCCTGACAACGCTTTCCCGCAGTCAGAATCATCTGATGAAGTAATTCTACTCTTAATAACATTATTATCTTTACTTCCACCAATATCAGGATCACCACTCTTAGTAGTGGTTTCACCAATGTCCAAACTACATTCATTTCTGCATAAAGAACAATAGTTTATCACTTCCAATTTCCACCAGCCAACAACAAACCTAACCAAACACTAAAACAACAATGCATTTTCTTTTCCAATTAAAACAATGCACAAAAGCACAAACAGACCACTTCAAAACATCTCACAGAGGATCATCATTAAAACTAAAAAAAAAGTAATCAGCACAAAAAAAAAAAATGTAGAACAAAAATCTTACACATAATTGATAAAACAATTCTTATCACGACTCGGCATGTATTGCAATATATATTGACCGCCCGAAGCTTCGCCATCAGTTGTACCAGAAATCTATTTATCCAAAAAGAAGAAAAGGAAGTTAAAATGAAATATACTACTAAGTTAAAAATAAAAATTGATTCGAAAATTGAATGAGAGAGAGACATTGACGATAGCTGAGGATCCGAAAGGAAAAGCAGAATTGGAGATGGCATAATTGAAGAAGACTTGCTCCGAGAAATCCGACTTTATTCGAAGTTGGAGGCACTCGAAGCATTCGCTCTCTTCCTCCATCGATTCGCTCTACTGAGTCAACTCACCCATTTCTCATGCCCTCTCTCTGATTCACGCATTCTTCTCCCACCGTCGACGCTCTCTTCTCCGGCATTAAATATGAAGGTCAAATCTGTCATTTCATACACAAGTAAAAATAGCAAGTAAACTCCCAAACCAACTTTATAATTTTTCGGATTAGAAACTTAAAAGTTATATTAATAGTTATTTTAATTAATTAATAGTGTAAAAATATTTACACTACTAGTAAATAATCATTAAATCCATCCATTTTGTGTAAAGACTAACTTGATATCAATAAATTCCACCTCAAGTATTGTAAATAGTTTGATTGGAAATTTCAAAATTCCTAACACATTCAAATATATTACATTTTTTGAATTTCTCTCATTTTAAATTATTTAATTTTAAAATTTTTTATTTAAATAATTCAAATATATTTAATTTTAATTTTATTATTTTAATATAGTATTTTATTTATAATTAAATACAAAAAGTTACTAAAAACTTATGTTTATAAAAAGATCATTGTTACACATATTAAAAGGTGATTATTACAATATCATTACAAATTTTTGAAAAAAAATATACAGTATTATTACAAACTTTAGAAAATAAATATCGCTTAACATTAACCAACATCAATTAAAAAATCTTTGACGTACATCTTAAAAAAAGTCTCAGTGTTGTCAACAAAATACTATGTATGCAATTTAGTTGAAAAAAAAATGATGACAATATTAATTAAAAAAAAATCTATTAAAACTATTCAATAAATAATCTTAAATCTATATTAAAATCAACATTAATTATAAGAGAAAATGTTAAAAAATATAATATTTCATATTTTTCATATAATAGAAACTTTATTATATAAATATATATAAATATTTATTCAATTAATACTTAATAAAACAACATTCATCCAATTAATATTTAATAAAAAAATAATTACAATATCTATTAAAAATAATAAATTTTATTTATTAAATATTATCATTTTAGATCATTTTTATTTTAAATTAACATAAAAATATATATAATTAGCTTAGTTACTTAACATTTAAAAAATATATAATTAACTTCTCTTATTTCAATTCACAAAATAAATAATTGTGATATTTATTAAAAGTATTCAAACTAATTTTCCTAATCCAACAAGTAATTACAATAATATCTGCTAAAACATTCAATCTATCTTTTTTATTTGAATTCACAAAAAATTTCAAAAACTTAAGATCTCAAAAACTTAAGAAAGAAAAAAAAAAAGAACAATCACTTATTAGTGAGAGTTAATAATTTTTATAAAAATAAAATAAAAAAAGAGTGTTAATAATTTTATTATAAAAATAAAAAATGACTATTTAGTAAAATATTACACAAAAAAAAAAAAGAACAATCACTTATTAGTGAGAGTTAATAATTTTTATAAAAATAAAATAAAAAAAGAGTGTTAATAATTTTATTATAAAAATAAAAAATGACTATTTAGTAAAATATTACACACAAAAAAAATTGTCTCTAATTAAAAAACACGTCATTAATGTTAACAACATATAGATAAAAAAAAAAAATATTAGTGATAGAATCAAAATTAACCACTTCAACAGACTTCGAATATAAAGAACAACTTAGAACTGAAGATATCTTTCATTCGAATCAATAATATCCCAACTAAAATCAATAACACAATTTCTAAATCACAACTAAATCAAAGGAAAAAATAATAAAAAATAAAGAAAATAATTCATAAAAAATTTCAAATTACATTTTAGATAAAACTAAAAATTATATTATTTTAAATACTCTAATTATTCTAGTAAATTCTTAAAATTCGAATTTCTTTAAAATTATTTATCTGTACAACATATTCTATCATAAACTATCTTTTTTGTTCAAATTAGTCATCGTAAATAAATATTCTTGCAATTAACATCTGAATAAAACTGTTTTAGATTCTCAGTAACTGACTTATTTTTTCTCAACCTTTATTGTCATACTAGAATATATGGATTAGAAAAAATTATGGAAAAATTGTTTAGCAATATTGTATTTTGTGGAATGAGATAATAAGTTTATATTTTTTCGATGAGATTTGCAGCATGGAGATTGTCATTAGGTAAAACCAAAAATAAATAAGAGCTACCTACTAGTCTAGCATTAGCTGTTGGTTGGATTAAGATGAAGTGATGAAAGCATGGATGGGTGGTTTTCACGAAGTTAATTCTTGTTACGGGCATAGGAAATTAAATCAGTACTAAAATCTCATTTGGTAAATTAAAATATTAAAAACTAAATTAATTCATAAAAATTATAAATATTTAAAAAAATATGAAACAAATTTAAACATATTTTAAAAATAATTTAGAAAAATAAAAGTTTAAAAAGTAGTGAAATAACTAAATTTTGTTTAAAAATTATTCAACGACAAAATCTAGAGAACCATATATTTCAACATATTTATTATGAAAAAAAACCCATACACACAATCGTCAAGAAAAAGAATGAATATCAATCAACTTATTATTTCGATAAGTAATTTCTTCCAATAAAAAAAATGTAAACAATTACCCAAAAATTTACTTATTTGATTCGTGAAAAATATAATGGAATCTGAAGAATTCACCATAATATATCTAAAATCGTTTTATTGTTATTTCAATCACAAATTAATTATTTATAAGTTTATCGACTTTTACAATAATAAGGCTGTTTTATAATTAAATAACTGTAAAATAATGTTTTCTGTTATCAATCTATAAATATTAAACTCTCATAATAATACTAAATTGTTAATTTTCCACATGGCAAGAAGACGTATTAGAGAGAAACAGGTTAAAAAAAATTACTGAATTTACACTATCATTAAGAGAAGAAAAATGAAAGCAGCAAATTTTAAAGAGAACTAATGAAATTAAAGAGAACTGATTATGATTTTAGCTCTATTTTAGCTATAATGCATTTTAAAATAATAAATAATTTTATGTTAAGAAAAGCATCCTATTAAAAAAATGTAACTAAATAAAACATTTTTCGTTTAATTATTTTTTATTTCTAATTCTTTTTATTCATCCAAACAGCTAGAGAGAAATTTTCTCCCTTGTTCCATCCCATTTTTATCCAATCAAATAAAATATATTTTCTATTCTATTTCTCTCGTATTTCTATCATTCCTATTATATTATTCTCTTTCTTTTCTCTATATTTCACCTCTCATCCAAACAATTTATTAACATGTAAAAGTGAAACACAAAATCCTTAAACGCCTCAAAATAAGCAGTATACGATTTGAGTTACCAAAAATGTCTTACTAGAACTGTACTTCAAGTTGGCAACAAACGTTTGAGAACTCATAGATTACCATTTTACAAACTTAGTATTGACTCTCACATGGTTTAATTTCTGCAATCGTTGAAATTCAAACTAAGAAATTTAAAATCTTGTTGGGTATCAAATACAGTTCGTGTTTCTGTAAAAAGTATTCACCAAGAAATCATACTTTTAAATAGAGAGCACATGTAAACCTAACACTGACGCTAATGAAGGAAAGCATAAGGTTAATAATGAAGGGGACTCAAACACGGTTGTATGCCACTGACTTGCTGAAAAGGCGCCTGATGTATAGGACTTGCAAAGCACTCACAGCGGCCAAGAGAAAATACTCTCCTACTGTGTAGAATACAACACGCTTCCAGGTGCTCTCGTTCGCTACAAACAAAGAGAGTTGCTGTTATGTTCGTAACTATTTTTTCTTAATAGGACACAAAGGAGAATAAGATATATCCCCAAGTGACAAGACTAGGATATACAAGCATCGGATGTAACATTAGTGTTCTAAGCCAACAACAAGACAATGCTGTACAAACAAGCTGGTTCTTAAATCCTTCAATGTTTGAACTGTTTTTATCCTCAAAGAAAACACCAAGAATATAACAGATCTTACCAGAACTGTAATAGACAGGAATATCCCTAAAAATATCCCTTCCTAGCAGAAGTAATGGTAGCTATCATGGCAGCTTGTAACTACTCTATTTATAGGTATGGTTTGTCGTACTTTCAGAATAGGAAAACACAATCTGAACATTTTAATGACCAAAAAGTTTCAGGAACTTCCCAAACACGCCAAAAAGATCTGGCCCAAGTAGGCTTCACTTTGGCTGAAACCTCTAGCACTTTACAATCAAAATGACTAAATGAGTACCAGGATAACTTAAATAGAGATGGTCTTTATTTGCGGCATTTGCCGCTAATCTCAAAATCGATAAAAGGTAAAGATACTTAACGTCTGGGAATCATCCCAGCTATGGAGAGGGCTTAGGAAAATAATGTTTCCACACTGCATAAATTCTACAAATGGCCATATATCATTGCAAAAGTATAATAATATCACAACTACTAGATCAAAAATTCCCTAGCTAGAACAGTAGCTTGCATCACGCCAGCTCATAAAAAAATGAAAAAAAAAAATACTTACTATGACGATGCCTTGCATCACGAGCTTTCAAGTACTTTTGTTCAGCAGTAACAGACTCTAGTGCTTCTCTGAGTTCAGCAATTTTAACATTAATTGGGTCCAAATGTTCTGCAAGCCATGAAAGTTACATTGAAGTTTGATAATCAACAAATCGAACAAAAATTAGAACACTTGGACCATTCTTCATAAACATAAAGAAGTACCTTATATACTATATATTAGAAGTTGTATGCTTAACACCTAAACGTATAATGTATGAAGTAGGATAGTAGAATCTACTAAGAAAACCCTCTTACAAAGTACGTACCATCTTTGGCAAGGTCATGCTCAGAGGGAATATGACCAACATGGATGTAGAAAGAGACCGTCTCAGGTGTTGAGTATGGGTTATGGAAACAAAATTTATACATTCCATGTGTTGGGGCTTTAAAATCAAACTTGTCACCAGAAGTTCCCTTTATATTTTTGACAGTATTTCCAGCGGGGGATGTCACCTGCATGATAACTACAAAATTAGGATATCTACAAAACTAAAGTTACAAAGCAATTTACAATTTTGGGACAGCTCATCTGACAAGTAATTACTGCTAAGCCACAACTAAATCATATATTTCACATTAGCACAGAAAGATTTTACGCAAAACTGCCCCATCATGCGGAGTTTACCAACCAGAGTGTTCCACAACTTATAACGCTGTAGTCAAACATCAAAATGCCTCAAGGTCCCAAACTCCACCGTAAATAAAAAAGTTTATAATACTTGAGCTTAACTCTAATTATGTGCAGAAAATACAGGTAATCCCTTTCCCCAGTCACCATTTTCGGCCTTTCAATTTGCAACCCGATGTCGCCATAAGTACTTCAAGAAGGGAATGGTGAATGATTTTCAGATTTCAAGTTAAGGCCTGTTTGTTTCAAAGTTCTGTAAAATTGAATCTGATCGTGTCTCAATTAATATCAGTCATAAACTTTTCAGTGAAGTCAAAGGACTGATTTTTATTGAAAAAAAAACAGAGAGAACATTGACCTTCTCAAGCATAGACAAAGAGGAACTTATACCCCATGTAAAATTTATATACAATTTCACAGGTGTTTTTAGTGTTATTTTCTCAATAAAATGGGAGTTTCATCTCGACAATAGATAAAGGTATACATTAAAGTTCCACCATCTTATAATAAAACTCCAATTCCGATTGGACAACAGTAGCAAAAGCAAGAACAAAACTACCACTGAATTTTGTCCATATCTCCGGCAAACATGCTGATTTAACTATGATGGTAATTATGCACATACATGGATCATATTCGATCTTCTTAATAAAGAAATAACAAAATTCCTCTAGAAAATCAAAATGTCAACTATCACAAAACCCCAAAAATTAAAACCTGACCAGAAAAATCAGACCCCCAATAAATTGACAATTGAAGCAACTGGCAAACAATTAGGGCAATTAAAAGAATTGGCACTGACCGTGAAATCAATGCCGGGGTGATCGGAACTCCAGAAAATGTCATGGTCGACGACAACAAAGTTCCCCGTAACGGTGTCTCCCTCGTAAAGCACGTACTCGTAAACACACTCGACGTCGTTCACCGTCACAGACAGCGATTCAATGCGACCGAAGAAGATCAAAATCAAACACATCAGAGCCGTCCACATCTTGGCGCTTCTCATTGTGTTTGCGCCCCTCTCTTAGGGTTTTATTATTTCGAAAGCAAAGAATTGAAAGCAAGAGAATTTTTGGTTGCGGGGGAGTAAGAAGCGCTTTCAGATCTTAAAGACTGAGGGTGACACACTTTGACGAAGCTTGCTTCTTTCTCTCTCTTTTTCTCCTTTGCTTCTTCTGTTCTTCTGCGAGTGCAACGCAACCAACAAAATAAAACGGCGCTCTGTTGTTGATGGAGCCGTCGTTTATAGAGCTGACGTGTAAAATGCGTACGTGCACCAGCCAATCAGAGAGAACGGAGTAGGTGTTATATGACACGATGAAATCGTAAATATAAACGTTCCATTTTTAGGTTTAAATAATATTTTAAAATGCATTTTTTTAAATTATTGAATATATATATATATATATTCATTGATATTTATCTTAAATAAAAACTTATAAATGTATTAAAAATTAAAATAAAAAATAATTAAAGAACTTACTTGGAATAAGGAAAGTTAATCGTGATACTTTTAACTTTAAGGAAAAATATGAATAACCTCTAAAATGTTTTATTTTAATTTGACTAAATACATGAAAAATAAATTTCTTACTAATTAGTGTCAAAAACAAAATGATATAAATCAATTCAAAATTGGCATTTTAATTCATTCGAATATATATAACAGATATTTTTATATATAATTGTTGTATTATACAAGTTAAAATTAATTTATTATATTTTAATGAACCTAATCGATATAAAATATTATTTAATTTAAATGATATATATATATATATATATATATATATATATATATATATATATCATTGTCTTCGGTTACTCTTATTTTATAAATCATAATACATATTTTGGTAACAAAAAAACTATAATTCATATTTTGAAAAATGATACTCTGAGTCTCTTTTTTAAGTTTATTTTGTAATCCACCTTTCCAACTGGTAAAAAAAATATTTTTTCTAGAAATAATTATATTCGATATTTTTAAATCTAAATGGCTGAGTTTAATAAGACTCTATCTACCTTATTAAACAAAATTATTAAGTAAAAACAAATCAACATTAATCACTAAAAATGTCAAAAAAAAAGTGTCAATGGGTCAATCTATACAAGTCTCTATCTTTTTAATTTACAACTTAGTGTTATTTTATTTATATTTTTTATTTTAATATTTAACCTTCAGGTTTATTATTTTCTACTTAAAAATGTCTCGTTTGTTGTTGTTTAATTCTTCTTTTTTTAGTTTTGATATTTTCTTTCTTCTCCCTCCAATTTAATATATATTTTTTTGTTTATCTCATATTTAGAATCTAATGTATGATTACCAGCATTATTTTACTACCATTTCATCTTCTATTGTTGATTAGATGAAAAAGGTTGATTTAAAAAAAAAATAATAAAATTAGTCTTATGATGTGATAAATATGAGGTTTAACTTTGGTCTTGAATTTCTTTTATTTTTTTTTCTTTATCAAATGTTTTACATTTATACTTAAGATATTCAAATATCTAACAGTAACTAAATAGATTTAACAAAATATTTTATTATATTGAAATAATTTGGATAATCAATTATTATTCATTAATATTAACAAACCAAATGAATACTAAACTAAAAGATGTATAATATTAGTCAAGTATTAATATAACAAACTATATATTTTCAGTTATTAAGTTTTTCTGAGGATTCAAAAGTGTATAAATACATAATAATATTAAAGAAAATAGTCACTTAATTTTCTGAGTCAATACTCATGTACACTTAATAATATATTTAATAGTTTTTACTGACTTAAGATTACTGTTGGAGAATTGTTTTATACGTGAATATAGCTTGTTTACACTAAAATTTCGATATCCATATCTCTAAAGATCTAACTCAAAAGAAAATAAATAAATATTTTTTGTAAAACATAAAAAAACAACAATAAAAAACAAAAATTGAAACATACACAAAAGAATCAAATATTTTTCCTATATAAATGTATATTTGACACACCTTCTTGCAAATTGCAATTAACGAAAAATAACTTTTTTATCCATCATTCCAAATTATTTTATATTTATTTTATCATATGTATATACATATTTAATTTCTTTATGTTTAAAATAAAAATATACATAATTTTCTTTAGTATGCCATAAATATACATCTAATTTTCTCAATTTTATGTTACTAGTGATTTTTTTTGTATTTCTAAATTTAATCTTGATAAATTTTAAAACATTAATGTTCTGTACCACAACTTAACTTTGATAAAATTAAAATAAATTTTATACATTCAAATATATTTATTTATTAAAAATTTAATTATATAAAATTTGTTTTTAAAATTAAATCTTATTAAGATTAAGTTTAAATTTGATTAAATTAATAGAGGGAAAATTTGTAAAAAACTATAAAACAAGATAATGTAAAATTTGAGCTCTAAGATTTTTTTTTTTTAATTTCTCACTTTTTTTCTTTTTCACGAACATTCTCTTACTTTTTCAAAGTTTTTTTCTTCTCTCTACCTCGTCAAACCTTTTTCTAATTTGTGATCATATCTCTTATCTCATTCAAAATCAGTTCCTATCTAATAATATATTGCGCATAAATGATCAAATGTACCTGAATAAATTTAAATTTAGAGTGAGTGTCTTTTGGTTATCAAACAGATTCTAAACTTATTTTTCTATTAGAATTTGAGCTCGATATTAGTTGGGTTAATTCATAGAATTATTTTTCTCAATTAGTTTAAATTTTTACTAAAATTTAGTATATGGGTTTAGGGTTTAGTTCTAGAATTTTAGTGTTTCCTAATCCTCTCTAGTTATTTCTTGAAGTATAAGTCACAACCAGAAAAAAAAAAGTCATAATTGATGAAATATTATATTTTAGTTATGTTTAATAATTGAAAATGAAATAAGATGGTTAAGTTTAGCATTTATGAAAGTAGGAAATTATGATTTTTTTTGAATAACTTTGTAATTTTGGATGATCAAGGTTTGTTTAAATGTAATTTTGTAAATACATGAATATGAAACCACTTTAATATAAAATTTCAAATTTGATAATTTGATTGAATTGAGATATGTATTAAATTGATAATTCAATGAGATTGAATGGTTTATTCAGTTTTGAATGATCATTTCAAGTTAAAAATGATTGAAACATGAAATTAAGCAATAGATGATTACAATTAAATATTTTTAATTGTTAACGATGTTGAAGCAAATATAATAAAATTTTGGTAGATTTAAAAAAAATCTCCAAATAACAAATATAATAACATTTTTTCCTATTCATGAAAATGTGCATGCCAAAATTTTGTTGAGTTAGTGTTGAGTCTTTCATATCAAAAACTTGAAAAGTTCGTCCCAACTCAAGATTATCTTCCACATATAATAGTTATACAACAAAGTCATCTCTTAGAAACTTCTAAAAATAAACACATTGATATCCAGATGTTCTCTTACAACCTCGATTCAGCATTTGACTGTCAAATTTCATATTATGTTGTCAAGGTGTTTGTTTGACATTATAAAACTCTTAATCAGTTTACACATAAGGTTTTTTCTTGGAATTCCAAAACTTGCAGGTTATGTCATATACATTTCTTCATACCATAAAAGAATGCAACCTTCACATCTGTTTGTTCAAGCACTAAGTTTAGAGAGACAGTCAATCCAATAACGGTAAGTACCAATATCATCTCCATTAAACTACTCTTACTTTTAAACAAATTAAGTAATCTTTATAAAGATAATTAATAATCATTTCAAAAATTAGGGCATCCAGTAAGTAAAAGCATGGAATTTTGGTGTTGTTTTGAGATATTGAATAAAGCTAAAAAAATCGTGTTAAATGCGCCGAATTCATAGGCCTTACCATTACTGGGCTTACTTTCTGATTCACCTACTTCCGACTATAAATTCAGAGTCTACGTGCTTTTCTTTCTCAAATAATTAATAAATTATCTTCGAGAACCAATTATTCATTACCAAAAGCGAGCGCACAAATGCTATGAAATAATTAATTTATACTTTGGTTTGGTGGGAACATGTTCAAGAAATTCTTAAATCAAAAAAATTTTGGGGTTGGTAGTGATATGTACAGAGTGGAACACTTTACCAACTATATTTCTTATTTTGTTCAGCATAATCCTGTTTCAAAGTTTCAACTTTGCATTCAAAGGCATTGAAAAATGGAGAAGGGAGAGATGCAAGTCCCAAGAGTTAAACTGGGTAGCCAGGGCTTAAAGGTAAAACTGTTACTTTTACCATCAAACCAATTCATCCCTATACTGTTATTAACTGTTGCGTTCATCATCCAGAGTAGTTGCTTACAATTGAATTAACTCAACGTTAAGAGGAAGAATACATTCTACCATTTTTAGTACCTTCAATCCTCATCATATGCTTGTTTTTGTCAATCTCTGCAGAAGGATATCTGTTTTCATGATCATCAACTCAAGGGATTCTTTTGAAAAGAATGACATCATTCCAATGCTTAAATTACAAATGAACTGTGAAAATACTATTTAAATGAATTATCAGATCTCCTCTTCTGCTGCTGCTTATCTATACTAGTGTCATAAATCCATCTGCTCTTGCTTAACTGTAGCATCATACTTTTATTTTCTGTTTGGATGTGTTCATTTATCTAACAGACTCCTCTCGTTTTGGCATTTTGGTAACTTTTCCTGCTTCTTAATAGAAATGAAGTCGGTTGGTATCCCTTAAACAGGGTTGATAAATTACAGATAAATGAGATTGATGTGACAGTAACTACGATTTCAATATGATTAAGGTTTCAATGCTATTGAGAAGAGTCCAAAATCTTGATGTTATAGCCGAAATCTTTGCATACTGTTTTGTAAACCTTTGCCCCTTTTTGATAGTGTTTGATCTCGTGCCAACAGAAGCTTGTGAATAAAGAATCCTTCAGATATACTTTCATCTTTCATAGATCATAATAGTGGTAATGTTGATTAATTATAGTGATTTGGATTATTTTAGATTTAAGAGATTAGAGGAGTAGTACAATGTTAGTTTATAGAACACAGGTTATGTTAGAAATTTAGGGTATGTAAAAGAGTGATATTTATAATACTACTTATAAAAGAGAGGCATAGATTTAACATTTCAGGTTCTTTTTCTCACATTTCAGCAGACCTGATCCTTTATTCAATAATTGTGATAAGAACAGAACCTGAGGTATATATTCATTTCTGGCATGCAGGTTTCTAGGTTGGGATTTGGATGTGGAGGATTATCTGGAATTTATAATGCTCCCCTCTCACATGAAGAAGGGTGTTCAATCATTAAAGAGATATTCAACAGGGGTGTCACCTTCTTCGATACATCGGATCTTTATGGAGATAATCACGATAACGAAATCATGGTTGGCAAGGTAACACATCACATCTAAGGCGGTGGAGCATTCTTATCTAGTACAAGTTGATCGTAATATAATTAAAAGTGTCTTTAATATTGTAAGCAGGCTTTAAAACAACTTCCACGCGAAGAAGTTCAGTTGGCTACAAAATTTGGTGTTACTGTATCTGAAGGGTTGGTTTTCGGGGTAAAGGGTACCCCTGAATATGTGCGACAGTGCTGTGAAGCTAGTCTTAAGCGGCTTGATGTGGACTATATTGATTTATACTATCAACACCGAGTTGATACTTCAGTGCCAATTGAAGACACTGTAAGCTTTGAATGCTTTTCCTCTCTTGTTAGTTATGTATACCATTCCAACTTTCAACACTTTTAAGTATGTGTTTTAACATTGAACTCTGCATGGAAGGTGGGAGAGCTTAAACAGCTGGTAAATGAAGGAAAGATAAAATATATTGGGTTGTCCGAGGCTAATGCTGACACTATAAGGAGAGCTCATGCTGTTCATCCTATTACTGCTTTGCAAATGGAGTATTCCTTGTGGTCCCGTGACATCGAAGAAGAAATAATTCCACTCTGCAGGTTTTTGAATTAGGAAGATTAACTCTATTCTATTTTCTAACTACAAGTTATACATTTTTCTTGAGTTTTTAGTATAATATATTCTCTATCTAACTCTTCATTTATGCTTTTAACTTGCATTATCTACAAAATATCTGACAGAATTTTGTTGTTGTCTAATGTTTAACTAACTAAGATGCATTTTGTTCTTGCAGAGAACTTGGGATAGGAATAGTGGCATATAGCCCTCTTGGTCGCGGCTTTTTTGCTGGAAAGGCAGTGGTAGAGACGTTGCCTAGTCAGAGCCTGCTGGTATGCAGCTAATGTCTAAGTAGTACATTTTTCATGTTTGCATGAATTTTCAGCTTTTCCCTGTTGTGATGGTCAAGAAAATAACACCAACAAGGGAAGTTTAAACTACTTGTAGGATCACATATATGCCGAGGGAAAATGACATTGAGTTACTTCTGTTTCTGCAGTCACTGTTTATTGAAATTTGCTATTGTGTTTTGTTTTTGTAACAGACTATGCATCCTAGGTTCACTGGAGAAAATTCGGAGAAGAACAAGCTTTTCTATAAACGACTTGATGACTTGGGCTCTAAGCATGCATGCACTCCTTCACAATTAGCCTTAGCATGGCTTCTCCATCAGGGAAATGATATAATCCCTATACCTGGTAGTGTCTTTATTACATTCAAAAGACTTTCATTTCCACATGTTTGATGAGTTCCTTACTATTTCTACTGTTCATTTTCTTACTTTTCTTTCTCATATGTGCTTAGCAAATTATGCCAAGATGATATCTAGATCTTGTGCATGAAATATATATGTAAATATTGTAAGCATGAGAGTTGTAAATTAACTCCAATGCTTTTATCGTGTATTCTTTGATGCTATTAGGGACTACTAAACTGAAGAACTTTGAAAACAACGTTGGATCTCCGAGTGTGAAACTTACAGATGAGGATCTGAGTGAAATTTCTGAAGCAGTTCCTGAATATGAAATTGCTGGGACACGAGAGTATGATATGTTAAACAACTACACTTGGAAGTTTGCAAATACACCACCCAAGTAATTGTGCTGAGAGGAACTATGCAACTCTGTCATCATAATCTTGTGCTTGTATTCGCATTATGCTTATCACAATAAAATTCTTACTGGAACACTCTACTCAGTGTGATATGGAAATTGATGATTTTTTTCTCTTCCCTTAAAACAAAGTTAACTGTGCAAGTTTATCGATTATTCTGGACTTAGATATATTTTCATATTTCAATGTTGCAGTGAAGGATTGCTCCTTTAAGCTTATCTCCTAGCCTTTGCTGCCAAATGACAAAGCAGGAATTACTTTGAGATTTAATAATCTGTTTTGTCTCATTATTTTTAAATTAGTTTTAACTATTTTTTAAAAAAGTTAATTAGGTTTCAATTTTTGAATGGTGTGTTACACAACTTTGAAAAATATTTTAAAAAAAATATTTCTGTATATTTTTTCTCAACCTATTATTTTTATTTTCATTTTATTTTCTATTTCTCTCCCATGTACTGAAGAGTGTGGTTATATTATTACTATGAATTATTTATTGTCAACATTAGTATTAGAGGCTTAAAGTTAAAAAATGTGAGTATTTCCTTTTAAATATCATTTTTACTCCATATTCAAAGACGCACAACAAAAATTTGAACTCTGAATCATTGAATCAAGAGATATAAACTATGATCACTTATGTCAATTAATATTTATAAAAAGTTGTAATCTATAATAATAACTATTTCATCTCTTATTTTTTTTATTTATCTATTTATCCTTTTAACGGTATTTTTTTTTTGCATATCACTGGCAATGCGAACTTTACTTATTTTTGGGAGAAAACAGTTATTTTCATTACTCTAATTTATTTAACTACCTTTATGATATGCTTATTTTTTATTGTCAAAATTAAATTAAATATTTAATTAAATAAAAGTGTTTTGTTTCAGTTTATTTGGTTTGACAAGAAAACACGTCTTCACTGTTTTATACTTTGAGAAATATATTTAGAAAATCCTGTAAACTAATCTTGCACTTCATCCACAATTTGAGGTCTTAGGTCCAATCGAATTCTTAGAAGGCTTGTCATCTTAATTGCTTCAAACTTTCAATCAACTTCGCCTTAACCTCACATCTTATTATTTGATACTGTTATTTTATAAATTTACTATTTAATTATTTTACATATTTTATCATTCTATTTTCAAATTTTTAACTCTTATTAAATGTATATCAACGTGTTGATGTGTCACAGAAAAAAAAAAAAACCCTTACCGTTGTACTAATACAAGTTTAATCATATTTTCTTTTTTCGTGTCGTGGCACATCTCTCATTATACATTTAACGAAAAAAAAAATGAGGATAAAGCACAAGAAAAAAATTGAATAAAATGATAATAATTATATGATACAATATGCAATTTAGCAAAAACATCCTGGTAAGAAAAATGAACGATGTCATTGTATTATTATATTTGTGTGGATAAATGGGAATTAAATTGTTTAAATTTAATTAATGATAAAAGAAAAACATTATTTTTGGTTGATTATTATGTAGATGGGTGTAGAATGTTCTAGGTCTCACCAAACAAGAAGCAGTAACAAAAATTGAATGGTGGAAACATTAAAAGGCGTTAAAACCTGATAGTGTCCTAGTGTTTGGTTCTGGTTCTTACGAGAGCCACGTCTCCTACTTGAGGCATGTGTGGACAAGCGAACCCACGTGAACCAATGACCTTTAGGACCTAGATACACATGACGTGGAACCCAAATACCCACCACAATACTTGCCCTCTAATTCTATTTAAACACCCTTCTTCACTTCTACTTCCATCATATCAACAGTTGTGAGAGTAGTAAAGCGTGGTTCATCAAGTTATCTTCATCAATTCTAAGTTTTTAGGTGCCAAGAAAAGCATCATTCTTATCAGTCCTCGGGTCTAGCAATTGTGATATTGTAACATTGTGTGAAATTTTTGAACTTTGACACTAAAGCAACTCATCTATGGCTGCCTCATCTTATGCTATGCAATCAATCCTGGCAAACCCTATGATGGGCGTGTCCGCCAGATCTAGGGTGAACCATTTTGGTATTCCTGCTATGTACATGAGAAGGAATGTTAGCCTGAGAGTCAGGGCCTTGGCTGAGGTACTGCATCACAACAATTTCAGATATCATAGTATATATAATGTTTCTTACATGTTGTAATGTCTTGAACTGTTCCCTAATATTTAGGAACAATCATATGTTATTAACCATTATTTTTTTTTCTGTTGTTATATATGCAGGAAGAGAAACCAAGGGAGCCAGCAGCCCCAGTTACACCACCACCATCAGTAGAACCTGTGCAACGACCAGCCACTACTGCCTCACCAAAGGTGAGGCCAGTGTTAAATGTTGAATGAAAGTTCACATTCTTCATGAGTTATTGATATTATTTTAAGTCTCTGATCTTATAATATTAGCCTTCCTATATTGACAAGATGGTTAATGGCAGGTGAGCACGAAGTTCTCCGATGTGTTGGCATTCAGTGGACCAGCACCTGAGAGGATCAATGGAAGGCTGGCCATGATTGGGTTTGTAGCTGCAATGGCAGTGGAAGTAGCGAAAGGGCAGGGTGTGTTTGAACAAATATCCAATGGTGGGATCCCATGGTTCTTGGGGACAAGTGTGGTTCTGACCCTTGCTTCCTTGATTCCACTGTTCCAAGGGGTGAGTGTGGAGTCAAAGTCTGGAGGGTTCATGTCCTCAGATGCAGAGCTGTGGAATGGGAGGTTTGCTATGTTGGGTTTGATAGCCCTGGCTTTTACTGAGTATGTCAAGGGAGGAACCCTGGTGTAAATAGTAGAGTAACTCACACGGAAATGGTCTCATTAATCTTTCCTGGTTAGAGAGACCAATCTATCTGTACTTTTTCTCAAACTATATATCATTAATCATAAGCAAATTTCATTACATCGATTGTCGTTTGACTTGTATAGGAACCTGTAATCATCACGATAACTATTACATTTAAAGCTTTAACGGAAAATAGATAGGTACTTGATGAATGGTATATATAACAGTAAATATAAACAGCAATATTATCCATCAAAATTAAAATACAAATATTTTAATACAACATGATGTCTTCATTAATATATAAAGAGGAAAATTTAACATATGAACATTTTTCTCAAAAAAAAATTACTACATAAATAGAGTAATAGAATTAAAGAGTAATTAATAAATATATATCATACGGTTCAAATGTCTATTGTTTCAGCATCAGGGTTTTTGGCAGCATCAGAGAATAAGACAACACAACAAACAATCGTAGCAAGTAGGTGTCATGCTATTAGTGTTTTGTTCCAAGTTGTTTTTAACACGATATAATAAATTGATAACCTTATAACCTGAAAAATTGATAACAGACTTACATCGTGCAGAGACCAGTTGAAAGTAAAATATAGTATGATGTAAAGCAAAGAAAATATAATTTAATTTGAAGTTACAGATACAAACACATTTTCAAACATAGTACAATAAGAGTAAAGAAAATTTATTTATTTCAAGTAAAACTATACAGGTAATATTTGCTACAATTGGAGAACGTACTGCTCTAGTTCGTATCTTCATTCTAAATTCATCCACTGGTTTCTATTTTAGAGGTAAAATGTTGTGACATTTCTAACCAGTCATCCCTTTTTCAAGGATTGTATATTGCAATGATTCGAATAAACAAATCGCACTAGAGAGTATCCCTAAGCACATTACATTAACGAAAACAGCACCCGTTTGTCCGTGTATAAGAAATATATTACAATTTAAAAAATGTTACAATAACTATCATAATAAATGCATAAGTTTTATTTGTAATATTTAGCAAAGGAATTCTCAATCGTATAAGGCATAATTGCAAAAAAATACATCATAATTATCATGTCAATAATACTTTATTGTTCAATTAAAACAATATTGATGAATGGTACAGACTTTATTATTATGCTGACACATAAAATACAGAGGCAATACAAAACGAGAGATTCCAAGACAAAAAGCAGTTAATTACCGAAGCACAAGGAAGTGAACACAGCTCCAAAAACTTATGATATGACATGGATATATTAGTGTCACCCCCTTATTAGTTACACGATATCTGAACTTCATCTACGGGAATGAATCTCTATACTCAAATTTATGAACAGAAAAGAATGAGAACAATACACATCTCAGCAGTTTTCTTCTTTTTCCAGAAATTGTATCTATCGCATATGTACAAATATTCACCAATAGAAACTATATCTTCAGCCAAGTTTGTAAAACCCAAGGTTACGGATCAAGCTGATATTCAGACTTGTCAAAATCACCATTTTGGAGGGTGCTTCCCACCACCCTATTTTCAAGTCCCTGCAAATCATTGCAAGTCAATGACCAAAACAATAGAAGAAGAAAGCAGTGTCTCATCCAATATAGATGAGATTAAGGTCATACTACAGTAAGTGATGTTGACCTAACACTATACCACACAGGACAATGTTATAAGACGGAAGGTGGGAATCAGATCCTTTGCCCTCTAATTAACGCGTTTAATAATAAGTCAAATCTAACGGGATGATTCAATTTTGGTCAAGCGCACGACCTTGGTTTCGTATTAAATAAATAAATGTGTCATCTATTGTGAATTACACAGATGGGATGTAAGAATGACAATGATGGTAGGCATTTATCCATCATA
>Ga0209700_104922_pt1 | contig 23315 bp, 26 predicted proteins | sample SiratroredBW_FD_187528 | JGI IMG/M metagenome (GOLD analysis project Ga0209700, IMG submission 187528) | Root nodule microbial communities of legume samples collected from California, USA - Siratro red BW (SPAdes) (version 2) | ecosystem: Host-associated > Plants > Roots > Nodule | place: USA... | reverse complement strand
TTTTTTTTTTTTTTTTTAACTCCATGTCTTTCCATCACTCCCTTTAAACAAAGTGATACAGTTCAAAAGTGAACTGCACTCCAAAACTAATGAAGTTAAAATGAAATTTATGTTGAAGATTAATCTGTTATATAAATAAAATAAAACAAAGGGCTGAGACACATGCATTATCAAGAAACTGCATAGGATCAAAATTCGGGAGTAGTAAACAAAGATCTGATTTTTTTTTGTCATTATTAAGATAGGATTTGACATTATTTCATAAGTTTGAAATTCCTATATCTCTAGAATAATAAAATGTAAGTCTATATACTGCAATTTGTCGGGCACCATTTCCTTCCATTATAAAAAAAAAGATTCTTTTGTGATTGCAGCAACTGCACAGAATTTTATAGCTGGAAAATTATTTCAGAAACCGTAACAAAACAATTTATTCATCATCCACTTCTTTTCTTCTTTTGTTATTTTCTTTCTCTCCTTTTCCTCTTCATCTGAATTCAGTTTATCTGGTAGCACCGAAAATATGTACTAAAACTCTGAAATTTAAGATTAATTTGTCTCATGCAGAATTAGGCTATGTTTGGAACCACATTTGTATTACTGTGAATGAAGATTCAGACATTTTAAAGCACCACAATAGGAAGTAAAAATTGTATATATGTTTTCATTGTTAAACGTGAGTTTATAAACTTATAACTGCAAATCAAATCACACACTTAGGAGTTGATATATATGTATGTATGTATTCTGCAGTAGGCTTAGCCTAGGGCGGCACCTTAAACATGGAAGTCCCTAAGGCCCAGTACGGCCAAGGCCTTGTAACCAACCACTAACTTTCTGTCATACCCTAAGCTCCCTCACCCTACTGTTATAGTTTAATGTAAAAAGTTACTCAAACCTACTCATAAATTCTTCCCAGAAAAAACACCTAATAACTTCCTAATATATTTACCACTATTTTACTGCACCAACATTGATGTAAAGTTAGCTTTTTTATGTCGTTTATTCATTTCTTTTACATTTGATATAACCATGAAATGACTGAGAAAACAATAATTTACTATTTGTTGATTCAGTGCTAAACATTACTTTTATCATTTCAAATTATTATTTTTTATTAAGGAATTTTACACCCAACAAAGAGGTCCTGATAGTGCAGAGTCATGATAGCGAAATTCTCCTTCAACTGCAAAGTACTTCTGTTGTAGCTTGCTCGTGAGACTGCATGCAAGAGTGATTCACAACAGTAGGGTCTTTCCTCAATGACGTGGAACAAAGATGATAAGACATGAGGGTTGTGAAGTACTAGTAAGGTTGTACTATGCACTGCGTAGGTGTGTATGTGGTGACAGCAGAACTTCCAACGTGTTGCAACACAAAAAAATAATTCATAAAGATGATTGAAAAATGATATTTTGATACTGCATTTTCTCTTACTTCCGTTTGACACTTCGACGTGGCATGTGTTGTCCTGCGTGATAATGAAAGAGAAAATGTAATTCTTTTTGGCATTCCACCCCTGAGACATATGTGTGTGTTCCAAAATTACAAACAACGAACCACTTATTTGAACTGAGCTAACCACTTAGTGTTTTCATCCCTCAGACACGTGTGTATTCCAAAACTACACACAGCGAACCACTTAGTGTTTTCATCCCTCAGACACGTGTGTGTTCCAAAACTACACACAGCGAACCACTTATTTGAACTGAGCTAACCACTTAGACCTTTCACTCCTGAGACACATATGTGTGATCCAAAACTACACACAGCGAGCCACTTAGGTGAACTGAGCTAACCACTTAGACATTCCACCCCTGAGACACATGTGTGTGTTCCAAAATTACACACAGCGAACCACTTATTTGAACTGAGCTAACCACTTAGTGTTTTCACCCCTCAGACACGTGTGTGTTCCAAAACTACACACAGCGAACCACTTATTTGAACTGAGCTAACCACTTAGACATTCCACCCCTGAAACACATGTGTGTGTTCCAAAATTACACACAACAAACCACTTATTTGAACTGAGCTAACCACTTAGTGTTTTCACCCCTCAGACACGTGTGTGTTCCAAAACTACACAAGCGAACCACTTATTTGAATTGAGCTAACCACTTAGACCTTCCACTCCTGAGACACATGTGTGTGTTCCAAAACCACACACAGCGAACTACTTAGGTGAACTGAGCTAACCACTTAGACCTACCACCCCTGAGACGCATGTGTGTGTTCCAAAATTACACATAGCGAACCACTTATTTGAACTGAGCTAACCACTTAGACATTCCACCCCTGAGACACATGTGTGTGTTCCAAAATTACACACAGCGAACCACTTATTTGAACTGAGCTAACCACTTAGTGTTTTCACCCCTCAGACACATGTGTGTGTTCCAAAATTACACACAGCAAACCACTTATTTGAACTGAGCTAACCACTTAGACCTTCTACTCCTGAGGCACATGTGTGTGTTCCAAAACTACATACAACGAACCACTTAGGTGAACTGAGCTAACCACTTAGACCTACCTTCCCTAAGACACATGTGTGTGTTCCAAAATTACACACAGCGAACCACTTATTTGAACTGAGCTAACCGCTTAGACATTCCACTCCTGAAACACATGTGTGTGTTCCAAAATTACACACAGCAAACCACTTATTTGAACTGAGCTAACCACTTAATATTTTCACCCCTCAGACACGTGTATGTTCCAAAACTACACATAGCGAATCACTTATTTGAACTGAGCTAACCACTTAGACCTTCCACTCCTGAGACACATGTGTGTGTTCCAAAACTACACACAGCGAACCACTTAGGTGAACTGAGCTAACCACTTAGACATACCATCCCTCAGACACGTGTGTGTTCCAAAATTACACACAGCGAACCACATATTTGAACTGAGCTAACCACTTAGACATTCTACCCCTGAGACACATGTGTTCTAAAACAATTGCGTTTTCTCTTTCATTATTATGCGGGACAGCACATGCCACGTCGGAGTGTCAAACGGAAGTAAAAATGCGGTGTCAAAGTATCATTTTCCAAGATGATTATATGAACAACAACATTTCTTTTTGAAAGATTTAAAAAGGGAATTGTTATGTCAATTATATTTGAACATGTGTGAACAACGGTAGAAGATCTCTTTCAAGTTTGTTGCTAAAGCAATTGGCTGAGAAAATTTTCTTATCAGGGTATTCATTCATATTCTGCTCTCTTGTTTCTTAGCTATATATGATTAGTAAAGAAGGGTTTTCATTCATATTCTACTCTCTTGTTTCTTAACTATATATATGATTAGTAGGGATGGATGATTCTCCATTGTTAAGTACACATTTTAGTCTTGATTTTTCCTTTAACTCGCGTTAGATCATGCTACAATATATGTTCTTTTTATGAGTTATTCGACCAAAATGTGTATTCTATGCGTGACAAATGATGTTAGTTTATTTTTTTCGCATAAGCATAAATTCACCTATTGTTGACAAATTGATTGAATTGTACTTTATTTATATCTTGTTATAGTTTTGTATGGTTATTATGAGTAATATAATTGTTCATATTTGGAGAAACTTTATTTTTTGTTTTTATGATTTTGAGAAAAGGGCAACTCCTTTTTTTTAACTTTTATAAATATTAAAATAAGTCTCATAAAATATAAAAAAATATTGATAATGGACATCACTCACTTATCTACTGTATGTCGTTAAATCCCGACAACATAAGTCGGTTTTTTAATATTCCCAAAAGTACTGAACTGTGAACAAAGTTACCATCTGCATCTGCATTTCCAGTTTATGTAACAAAGTTACAATTAAACTGATCTTGGTATGTAAATACAGGTTGAAATAATGTGGTTAATAAAATACACTAAAACTAAAGCAATTGATTTGGATTATATCACTTAATACCTGTATTAATCACGAGCATCAATAAACAGAAGTTTAATTAAATTCATGAATAAGGGTGGAAACTTCTTAAATATTAAACTAACATGACCGTGAAAGACTTTCTACACATATTCCCAAAACACCAAAATCGCCAAAACCATATGAACAGTAACAGCAAGTGGGTGATCTTATTAAGAACAACTTATTATGAGTATAATCTAACAACGTGAAACTTTAATAATAAAATATACGTATACATATACATTTAAATAAATCAAATAATACAGAACTTCAAAAGCTAAAAAGAAAAACAAAGACTAAAATAAGTTTATATTATAAAAAAATAAGTTTTTATTTTATATAAGTTAAGTATTTTAGTTTCCATTTCTCCCATTACGTCATATTAGTGATAAAAATTGCTAATAAAACGACTATATAACTATCGATAGTTAGAATTACACATATATTGGTGATAAATTAGTTAAAACTATTCATAAAACGAATATAACAATTATTAATAATTAGAATGTCTACTATTTCTGTAATCATACAGTGTATTCCTATATTCTATAATTAGACAGTGGTTAAACGAAGTCTAAGACATATAAACAAAGAATGTGCTACCTAACTTGGAAGAGGATAAAGAGAAGCAAAAAGAAAACTTTATAACATTGAGTCAACAAAAGAGACTTGGATGCAAACAAGGAGAGAAACCTTCGTTTTCTCTATTTTACCCCTTGCCAGTGTAATCACAAGTAAACAAACACCAAGAAACAAGAAGCTGCATGCATGCAACTTTTTTGTCGAAATTATATTTATAATAATGAATAAATAGTATTTTTTTTCTTATACTGTGTTTCAATTGCAAACTATCACGGGGTAAGTTGGTTAACTTAGATATAAAAATATTTATGTTAGTATTTCATGTTTCTTAAAGTCTTTGTATATAGCTTTTGTTATGTTACGTTATTCATTTCATTTTAAACAATATAATAATCGATTTCTGAAGCACGTTAAACGAACTAATATCATTTATGCTTTAGAATGCAAATAAAGTCATGTTCAATTTTCTAATTATAATAACTTAAATACTTAGGACACACTAAAAAACCAGTAAGATGACGTACAGAAAGTGATACAGTAAAGTTTATAATTGTTCAATCATGAAGGAATTCTGGCGAATGGATAGCATGCAGTATAACATCAACAATGGTTCAAATATGAAAAAAAAAATAATAGTTTTATCCGATTTAAATAAAAGTATATGAGGCATCTTTACACTTTAAAATGTATATGAAATTGAAAAGGTGAGATGGGAAGTGAAGTGAATGGAGAAAGGTGGGGTTGGTCTGTTTGGTTAGCATTGAATTCGTGAAGGAGTGATTGGGTTACTGTTAGGGTGTTACAGAAATCACAGAAAATCTCACTGAGGTATTTAGCTTTTTACAAAGCAGGAAGACTCATTAAGGAAACAGACAACAAAGGACGTCAATGCACAGTAAAATCATTAATGGCAAACAATGATACTAAAGTCACCAGAACACAACAGAAAAAAAATTATAGTATTTATTTAAGTATTGTATTATAATAATATTAATAATAATAATAATAATAATAATAAGAATAATAAGCAATAGTGTGTATTCCTTGGCAATGTGAAACAGTGATGCAGAAAAGTACAGGAACCCCCGTCAGTTTGTTACAGATGGCCTAAACCTCTTTCTCTCTCTCTGTGTAAAGCAGAAAAGCCTGATTTGTGTACTTACAAAGACCACCACTTCCCACTCCAACCCTAACCCTTTCCCTTTGCAACAACATGTCTCAGACCTACCATTACCATAATATTATTAATTGATTAATAGATGCTGAGGTCCACACAGTGTCACTCATCTCATCAGACACCACACTGTTACAGCCAAATGCAGTGATTGCAGACTCTGGACTTCCAACTATGTGTATTAGTTTATTTTCTGCATGCTTAATCTACTTTTTACATTATAATCAATTTTTCACTTCATTTTTAAATTACTGATCTGTTCACTGCTGTGAGTTGATGGTTGATGTTATATTTTTATATTTTACAGTTGATGGTTTATCTATTTTGTTCTTAAACACATCTTTAATAGAACATATCATTCTATTGTGCAAAAAAATTTGAATATTCACTTTAAATTTTTTTTGTTGGGATGGGATGATAAAAATCAGAAAGTAAAAAAGAAGAATAAGTTTACTATAAATAATTACTCATTATTTTAATATTGTTTAATTATTTATAATTATTATAATGAAGAAAATATAAATATTAATAATATTTGTAAATTATTAATTATATTATTAACTATGGGAAGACAGAATCAATTATATAACCAAAATATGAATAAAATATTTATATATAATTAATTATAGTAAAAAATAATAGTTATATAATATAAGCATTAAATAAAATATTTACAATATAATCAATTTAATTTTTTTGTGTTTTTTTATATTTGTATGTAAAATTAAACCTATCTTATTATTATCTCATTTTCTTGTATTTTTTATCTTTTTTTATTTTTTGTGTTTTCAAGATAATAGCACCAGAAAAGCAAATAAGATTCAGATTTATCCTTCTCTCCATTCTGTTTATGCATTTCACGTAGTAGTTATAATGCATTCAAGAAATAACCAACAAAAAAATGAAAACAAGGAGTAAAACTTGGAGCTAGCAAAATCTTCAGCTCTAAAATCAATATCACTTTGATTTCCATCTTCAGGATGATTAAAGATAGAAATAAGTACATCTGTGAAGGGAGATATAATTTTTTTTTATAGAATAGCAGAACTTATTAACACCTTTTCACTGATTTTTTTCCTTTATTTTCATTTAACTTCTAATTTTTGTTTTATATTTTCGATGTTTCTCTTAGATCAAATATATCTTTTTTTGTATTTATTGAAATACTGTGATGCTGGTTGGTTGCATGTAAAAAAATTTGATATTAGGGGAAGTACTGTAGATATTTTTTGGATGTAAGAGTTGCTTTTGCACAGCTCATTCCAAGCGTAGACGTGTTGGAACACTCACCTTTAAATGTTTCAGTTTATTTTTAAAAAACAAATATTTTTTTCTATTTTCTATTTTCATTCACTTTATTTATTTTTTCTCTTACCATAATGCTGTGCATGTACTTTCATTATTAAGAGAGTATGATATATCTGTTTTAAATTTTGAATCAATAAAAGGTATATTTTATATATTAAAATCTCATAATAAATAATCTTAAAACTAAATTTCAATCTCTATTCTTGAAGTGATTTTCCCTAGGTTTTAAATTTAAAAGGTGATTAAAAACTTTTTTAATGTTTTTTAACTCATTTTTTTCTTTAATTTTAAATTCCTTAATCTTTAAAGAATGCATGGAAAGAAAAGTTGGTTTTAGTATTGAATTTTATAATTTAGGTTTTGGATTACGAAACAATAAGTTTTATCAACTCAGTTATCTCAATATAAGAAAAAGTTATTTAAAGACAATTTTTAGCTATCAAATAAAATGATTACTAATTGTGACTAAAACAATCACCAACTTAGATTTTGGTTATTAAATAACCACAAAATAAAAATAATAATTAGATTTAGTGACCAATTAAGTCAAGATAATTGATATCTAATATTAGTTACTAAGATTTTATACACTTATACAATTAGATTCTAAATTAGTTTCAAACTTAATTAGATACCAATTTAGAATATAATAGCATAAATGACTAAAATCTTGGTAGCTAATGTTAGATACCAATTATTTTGACTTAATTGGTCACTAAATTCAATAATTACTTTTATTTTGTAGTTGTTTAAGAACAAAACCTAATTTAGTTATTATTTTTGGTTACAACTAGTAATCATTTTATTTGATAATTAAAAATTGATTTTTAAATAATTTTTTTCTTCTACTGTAAGAAAAAATGTAACAAATAATTAAGTATATAAGTGCACTAAGGGAATAAATATATATTCTTATATAGGTATTTTCATTATTTCTCTTGGAATGAATTTTTTTAAACACTTCTTCAAGTTGTTTTATAAGTATATTTAAGATGAATCTCATTATTATCTTGTTTTAATATAAATTTCTTAACAACAACTTGGAACATTATTTTAAGGTCATTCCTGTGTTTCTTGCAAAAGTTTCAGAGAGCAAGAAAAATGGTTATGAGCAATTCACAATTTCAATCTATGAGGTTCATGCACTGGCTTATGGGGTCAAAATTGTTTCCTTGATATATAGAATCATGAAAACCATAGTCAAGAGGTTGACTTAAAGTGCTGCTATTACAAGCTTGTTCAAAGGTGGTTCCTGCTATTACAAGATATGGAATTGACCCCTGAAGCCCAGAAGACCAAAGGGGAAACAAAATTCAATTCAGTCCCTTTGCATAATATATAAGAGTTATCTGATGTTTTTTAATCTCTCCTAATTCACTTTCCTACACGCAGTGTAAAAGAAAACACAGTTGTATATTGAGACTTAAAATATAAAGTTCTATTTATAATAGTAAAGTTTTATATTACAATAAATATATTATAGGAATTATTTATATGTTTAATATAAAACTATTTTTATTAATTAATATTTCTTATTTTACGATATTTTTTAAATATTATGTCATTTATACATAAAGATATTTAAAATAAATAAATAATTTTTTTTTCACGTTGTATTCAATTTCATACTCATTCAGAATGTTAATGTTAAATAAATTAGTTTCATGCTCTTGATTATTATAAATCACATTGAAAAGATGCACACAATTTGAATATAAAAATATTTTAAATAATAATATTAAATGAAACAAAGATAGTCTTGCTTTATATATATATATATATATATATATATATATATATATATATATATATATATATATATATATATATATATATGATTTCATTTCTATGATTTCTATAATTTAAAAAAATATTTTATAAAATCAAACATTAAATAAACTTAACTAATATGAACTTCCTTCACCAATTAAAATAAGAATAAATTAAAAAATATTATAAATTATTTACTTTTAAAATATTTTTGTATATAAATGATATATTATTTCAAAAATATTACGAAAATAATAAATATTAATTTATAAAATCAGTTTTATATTAAATAGAAAAATGGTTCCTATTGCATATCCATTTTACCATTTAGTCAGTTCAATTGTTTCAATCCTGTAATACAGAATTTTTTTTTTCAGTTGCAGAATTTTATCTTTCAATTTTAAGTGATGATATGATATAAAAATGTCAAGTTATTATGATATATGATTACATAGGTGAAGATAACTTAATTTTTATATATGTTATGTCACCAAATGATAATGATATTTTATATTCTAAAAGAATAAATAAAAAATAGTAAAATTTTATAATATACAAATTAAAGTAATACAAAATTAAAAAATAATAAAATAAATATATTAACAATATTTTTTAAAAATTTATAATATTATATGTTTAGTTGTTTTCTACAAGTAGATAATAAAATAAATAAAACAAAATGTTCGAGTAAACCCAATATAGTCCCACATCGCTTAGGACTCGAGGCCAAGGTCAATTTATATACACCTTCCTCCTTCACCCACCAAGGTACTTTTTCAGGACAAAATCATTACGGATCTCCGAGCTCCAAAGTAGACAATACTCAGATGGAACATTTGATATTAACCCTAGTGATGTCATCTTAACGAACTTGAGGTCGGAACATTGGCGCATTCTGTGGGAATCCATTTCCTTAGCCCTCAACCCGAGGGGGCTTATTCCAGTACACCCAATATAGCTCCACATCGCTATAGTCCACATCGCTTAAGAATCGAGACCAAGGTCAATTTATATACACTTTCCTTCCTTCACCCACTGAGGTGCCTTTTCAAGACAAAATTGTGACGGAGCTCCGAGCTCTAAAGCGGACAATACCTCGAATGAAACATTTGTGATTGACCCTAGAGTTGTCATCTCAACTGACTTGAGGTCAGAACATTGAGGTGGGAGGTCAAGTAACAACAAAAGGCATGACCCCCCCCCCCCTCCCCCCACGATACAAAGAAAGAAGGTACGTTCATTATAATCCAAGTCACATTATCTAATAACTGAGTACTGACTTGAGCGTTGGAGTGCCTTCTACTGGTGTCTCTCCCTCCGTTCCAGACGCCGGAGATCGGAGACCCGATGAAAAAGCTGTTGGAGTTGACACCTTGAAGTATTGTTCTCGGCCTCAAGGTCCCGTAAGAATAGTTGACGCCCACCGTAGGGCTGTGAGGTACATAGGCGAGACTTCTATGGTATCAACATAAAGTAGATTGCAAGACCAGAGAGACAAGAACAAGTCAATATGGCAAGCGACCCTGTGGCAATACTCACCGCTCTGTAACAGGAGATGGCAGCCATGAGACGAAAGAATGAGGAAGAAATTAACACCTTGAGGCGTGAAAACAAAGAAACGAAGGAAATATTGTATAGTTGTCCCCAATCTTTTCCATTAGAAGGAGACGACACTAAACGTATTGTTATCACCAAGCACTGTCAATATCACCAAAACTACAATCACAACATCGACGAGTGTGTGGCGTTGAAAGATAAAAGTGAGGAATTAATCCAAGCAGGTTATCTGAGGAGGTTTGTACAGAACAGAACTCTACGTTCACCAATGAGAAGCCCGAGGAGAAGCTCTAGGCGTGGTGAGCATATACAGAGAAACCGTTCCAAATCTCCTAGAGGGCAAAGAGAAAGCCGAAGAGGAACCCCTATCTGAGGTGTTATCAACACCATCGTTGGAGGTTTCACGGGAGGAGGCTCTTCAGCCTCAGCAAGGAAAAGACACTTAAGGATTGTGCAAGTCGTGCACTATACCTAAATAGAGGTGCCGAGAAGGATGTCGCCCACAACCTTCACTGAACGCGACTTCAAAACCATTGATCCCAAGTAGGATGACCTAATGGTCGTAACAGTGACCATTGAGAATTTTGCAGTAATGAAGACCCTTGCTGATCAAGGGAGCTCAGTCGACATCCTATACTAGAAGACTTTCAAGAAGTTAAGGATACTGAATTCCGAGATCGAACCATATGACGACCAGATTGTCGGATCCTCAGGAGAGCGAGTAGATACAAAGGGGTTTATAGACCTATACACAAAGTTTGGAGAAAGAGGACATCAGACCCGCACCACCAAGATTCGCTACTTGTTGGTAGATGCGAACACGTCTTATAATGTCCTCTTAGGACGACCCTCGCTGAACCAACTCGGCGCCATTGTGTCCACTTCCCGCTTAGTCATGAAATTCCCCTCTTCTACGGGAGATGTCATGACGGTCCACGTGGATCAAAAAATTGCAAGAGAATGTTATGTCACCAGCCTAAGGTTGGAGCCAATAAGGTCATAACCTGGAGTCCAGCAAATGGATAAGAGGAAAGGAAGAGGTACGAGTGTAAATTGGCCGACCTTGACTCGAGAATAGATGAGGTACGACTGGAACCCGGTGAAGACGTGATCCAAATAAAACTCCTTGATAAGGAACACGACACGAAGCTTGGCATCTCTTTGGGAAAAGAAGAGGCAGAGATGATATAACAAGTCCTCGTCAAGAATGCCGACATGTTTGCATGGACAGCCAAAGACATGCTGGGAGTCGATCCTTAGATAATGTCCCACAAGTTGTCAGTCTACAAATATGTCAGACCCATTAAACAAAAGACAAGAAATCAGGGTGAAGAGAAGAGGCAAGCAGCAAAGGACGAGGTTAACAAGTTGCTCACTGCTAACTTTATTAAAGAAGCCAAGTATACGACCTAGCTTGCCAATGTAGTGATGGTAAAGAAGGTCAACGGCAAGTGGAGGATGTGTACCGAGTACACAGACCTCAACAAAGCGTGTCCAAAGGATGCTTGTCCTTTGCCAAGTATTGATAAGTTAGTAGACGGAGCTGCAGGACACAGGATCCTTAGTTTCTTGGATGCTTTTTTAGGATATAATCAAATCAAAATGCATCTGAGAGATAAGGAAAAGACCGTCTTCATGATAGACGCTAACTATTACTACGAGGTCATGCCATTCAGTTTGAAAAACGTGAGAGCCACATACCAGCGGCTCATAGACAAGGTCTTTCATGGCCTAATAGGCAGAAATGTTGAAGTATATGTCGACAATATTTTCGTCAAGTCTAACTCATGCGAACAGCACAAGACCGACCTCCTTAAAGTTTTTCAAGCTCTCCAAAAGTAGAACATGAGATTGAATCCTAGCAAGTGTGTGTTTGGCATAAAAGGTGGGAAGTTCTTAGGAATTATGCTTACATAGAGGGATAGAAGTAAATCCCGATAAGTGTCAAGCAATCGTGGAAATGAGAAACCCAAAGAGTGTTAAGGAGATACAGAAAATGATCGACAAGTTAATCGCCATGTCTAAATTCATTCCAAAGTTGGCTGAAAAGGCAAGCCCAATCATTAGACTGCTCAAGAAGAAGAACAAGTTTGAATGGAGCCAAGAGTATGAGGAACTCTTCACGCATCTTGAGTACTTCATGGAAACCCCATCCGTGATACAAAAACCAGTACACGGTCAAACCATCATGGTGTATCTGTCGATTTCTGAGGAAGCCATCAGCTCAGTCCCCGTCCAAGAGGCCGATAAGAAGCAAAACAATTGAGAAAGTTGCACTGACACTAGTGCATACAACCTGAAGCATAAGGGCATATTTCCATAACCACCCCATAGTGGTTAAGACTGACTACCCCATTAGATAGGTGTTGACGAAGCCAGATCTTGCAGGCCGGATAATAAGATGGTCTGTTGAACTATCTGAGTTTGGAATAACTTATGAACCAAGGGGGCTTATATGGTCTCAACACCTAGCTGATTTCTTAGTAGAGTTAAGTCCGGAACCGACAGGTACTAATGCTCAATGAACCATATACGTAGATGGGTCATTGAACACAAAAAGAAAGCGGAGCTCAGGGCTGACCATTGAGCAATCCTTGAGGTTTGATTTAAAAACCATGAATAACCAAGCTGAGTATGAAGCCACAATTGCATGTTTAAACTTGGCTAAAGAAATGGGAGCTGAAGAGGTCCAGTGTCAGAGCAATTCGAAGTTGACAGTTGGCCACTTGACTGGGGAGTTACAAGTTAAGGATGACATGATGTAGTACTATCATAAGGTTGTTAACCTTATATCAACCTTCAAAGTAGCCAAGATAAAACATATCAGAAGGGAAGAGAACGCTAGAGCCGATTTGCTCTCCAAACTGACAAGCACTAAAAACAAAAATCACTACCACTCGATAATACAAATGACGGTCCCAATGTCAGGCATAGTCAATGAAGAAGAAGTCATGACCGTAGAGGAAAGCAAGGAATGTTGGACAACCCCCATCATCAAATTCCTGAAAGATAGAGTATGCGAAGAGGCTGAGAAGGCAATGATGAAGTGAAAATGCGCAAGATATACCCTAGTTAGAGAAGAATTATACAGAAGAAGTTACTCAAGGTCGTTGCTGAAGTGTGTTAGCAAGACCTAGGGCGAGTACATAATGGTCGAGCTACATGAAGGAATCTGCAGACTTCACTTGGAAGGACGTAGCATGGCGACTAGAGCCCTATGAGTCGGATACTACTAGCCTAGTATGGAAGGACCCTTTAAAATTCGGCAAGTAGCAAGAAATAGAGCATATCGCTTGGAACACTTATCGGGAAAGGCGGTATCGAGGACGTGGAATGCATCACACCTCAAGTTTTATTTCAGTTAAAACTGTACTTTGAATTTTATGTACTCTTGAACACTCTTTCTTGACTTAGTCTTTTTCCTTAAGGAGGGTTTTAGCTGAGAAGGTTTTAACAAGGCTTCAATAAATGAGGTTATTCAACTATTAAACTCCTCTCCCTATCATGCTTAGAAGTTCAAAAGTGGGGGCCGAGAAACACCTCAACCCTTACACAGTGAAACCCAATCTAAAACGATTGGTAAAAAGGTTGAGAAATACCTCGGCCCTTCCTCTGAAACCCAATCTAAAATGATTGGTATGGAGGTCGAGAAACACCTCGGCCCTCACACTGAAACCTAATCTAAAGCGATTGGTATAGAGGTCGAGAAACACCTTGACCCTCACTTTGAACCCTAATCTAAAATGATTGGTAAAAAGGCTAAGAAACACCTCGACCCTCACTCTGAAACCCAATCTAAAACGATTGGTATAAAGGGCAAGAAACACCTCAACCTTCACTCTGAAACCCAATCTAAACGATTGGCATAAAGGACAAGAAACACCTTGGCCCTCACTCTGAAACCTAATCTAAAACAATTTGTATAGAGGCTAAGAAACACCTCGGCTCTCATTCTAAAACCCAATCTAAAATGATTGGTATAAAGGTCGAGAAGCACCTCGGCCCTCACTCTAAAACCCAATCCAAAACGATTGGTATAGAGGTCGAGAAACACCTTGACCCTCACTCCGCAAATATCAGCATGTAACGACCATGACGACATCTAACAATTAAAACACATATACTACTCGACCAAAGCAAATATAGGAAAAGAGAGTAACGCGGTAAATACTTAAGAAAAATAATTGTTGCAATGATAAAAGAAGTTTACAAAATGATTGAGGTGGGATGTGAATCCTCCTCCTCTTCCTCCTCGACCACCCCCTTGCCATTTGGCTGCTTATACCCCTCAGCGTCCTTGGCCCCTTTCGCCGGCATGTCATCCACTGGGATAATTTGACTTTGGAAAACATCTTTCCCAATGTCAAATCTGTTATCCTCAACCGGCACCCCATATAAGAGAACCTCTTGACAAATGGCTTGGTTGAACCCCTCTTCATGAATACTAAGGATATAATCCTTGAGGTCAATAAGCTCATGTTCAATGTTATTTCCATGCATGATCACCTCGTCCCTCTCAGTGATCGTGTCATCCCTCTCTTGAGTAATCTTAAGGATTTTCTCTTCACGTTGGGACATCTCGACCAAACGGGCCTCCTCTCGCCTATCCAAGTCACCACACCTCGCCTTCAAACCTTCTATGTCAGTATCTGAGGCGGCAAGCTTTGTAGTAAGCTTAGCAACTTGGTCAGTCAAGGTGAACTTGGCTTCCAAAGACTTCTTCAGGGCACCCCTCGAGTCAGCCAACTTCCTTTTCAAATCTTCAACCTCCTCAGAGAACTCATTGCTCAGGAGACGAGCAACAGTCATAGCTCTTGCTTGGAGCTCCAACAGTCGTTCATGATGTCGCCCTCCTTGAAGGACGACATCAACACCTCATTTTCAACTTGAGTGAGAGAAATATTCACACCCTTGTTGAATTCTAAGTCATGGGAGACTAGTTGGCCTCCCTTGCTACTGCCAGCCCCAACAGCAGAACTCTTCGCCCTCTTGGGAGATCGGTGAGGGGTAGAACGACGTTTGGATTCCATCTTGCGTTTGTTCTTCTTCTTGGCCACAAGAGGGACGACATCAACAGGAGGAACCACAATCTTGGCGAGGTCTCTACAGTCTCAGAAGTAGTGGCCTTAGCGGCCTTGTATCTAGTTCTCTACGCCTTTTTCTAGGCAAAGCTTCTTTAACATCTCGGAGGCAACAGGACCCTCTTGAACCATAATCCCAAAAAGGCAACAAAAAAGAAAATTTGTTTAAGTTAATATTGGCTGAAAACAACATAAATGTAACTATTCATATTGCTCAAATCAATCTAATGTTGATTGCAAAGATAGAGCTAAGGAGTTTCCGCGTAGGTAATCTCCTAGGAAGGCTATAAAAAAGGTTAAAAATCACTTGATCCTCATTGCTCATTGAGGACCTCGGCCAATGGAGATAGTACACAGGATCACTTGTCCAATAAAAAGGAAACTTTGGGACGTCACCATAGTAGAAATACTTGCAACCAGACGATTCGATGGTGACACGGAAAAAGCCAGTCTTGAACCACTTGTATGAAATGATATATGGTGAGAACAATACGCATCCAAATTGACACACCAAGGACATCCAACAAATAGGAGTACCCAGGCTAACACTATAGTAATGAAGAAATGATTGGAGAGAAGGATAAAAGTCGAACATCTCACATAAAAGATGAAAGCACTGAAGATAACCCCAAGAATTTGGATGCAATTGGGTGAGTGTAACGTTTACACAACACACCCATGGTGAACTCGTCTAAGGGAAAACGAACATGGGCATCAATAAAGAAACACCATACATGAAAAAGAAGTCAGATTCATTCTCTTCTTGACTGTGACAGACGCGGTCTATGACCAAACACTTTTCCGTATACACCATCCCTTCCTCGATCCCAGGGGTTACCATAGGAACGCTCACAACAAAATATTCTAAGAACATGAGCCACCTATACTTGGAAGACTGCTTGGTAACCAAAGTACTGACCCAGTCATACCTAGCCCTAAGAGGAGGATTGCCAAGTGTGGCACCACTTAAAGAGTTATCGGCCATTTGCGTGTTATCGGCCCTCACCACCACAGTGTCGGAGGACGAGGAGTCCTCATGAGAGCCGACTGACCCCTCAACATTGCTAGCAAATGACCGAGAAGAAGAAAAAGACGAAAAATACGAGGAAGACATGATTACCTTGGTATATGACAAGAACACTTCACACTCAAAGCTCTCAAATAAAAGAAAGATGTCGAACTTCAAACTCAAAGGATCAATACAGAATGAGCAAATGAGCCAAGAACCTCAACTTATAGACCTTGAAGTATCAAGCAAACGACCATTCAAGTCCTAGCCATTAGATGTCACACATCTCAAGTGCGAACTCACATCAGTCTCATCAAAGAAAGCCCAAAGCCCAAAATACATCACCAATTCCAACCACTGCATGGGAAGTCCAACATTGTTTTAGGTACAAAATGACAGGAATCTCCCATAGCTTGTAGAGGTAACAATAAAAAACCCAAAAGCACCCCTCAACCTCAAAACATTGTGAAAACTCTTCATGGTATAATAACCACTCGAGCTTGGGGGGCAAGTGTACTATACGGCCAACAAGAACATGGCTTATATCGAGTCACCGATTATTTAAGCTGATATGTTGTCGACCATACCATAGGTTGTATACTATACGAACCACCCTGGCCCGTATGTCGTCAACCACTCTCGTAAAATAACATGTATTTCATTAATTAACATTGAGACTAACACCAGACCTCTGACAAAGGAAAAACTTCCAAGGCAATGTTACACCTAACAAATGAAAGGTTGAGTAAACCCTACACCTTCTTCTAACAGGGAGAAAAAAGGTAATGATTGTATTTCTGACAGAGAAAATCGTACATCTTCCTCCTGACATAAAGTAGGTAAATAATCATCACATATGCTAATATAAATAGTGAACAGTGAATAAAAAGAATATATGTTCATTCTAATCCAAGTCACATTAAGCCTCTGATAATTGAGTTCTGACTTGAGCATCGAAGTGTCTTCTGTAAGTACCTCTCCCTTCGTTCCAGACGTCGGAGACCGGAGACTGACAAAAGAGTTGTTGGAATTAACACCTCGGAAGTATTATTCTCAACCTCAAGATCCCGTAAGAACACAGAATATTTTAAAGAGTATAATATTTTGCAATCTCGTATTTTCTATATCATTCACATCAAAATACATCTTATACAAATATATTAGAGTACATTGAAATGTTGGTAAAATCCATAATTAATAGACTTATCATATCTAAGAGCACCCTTATAAATTCTTCATGGGTCATCCATGCATGTTTACTAATGAAAAGAGTTTTTATCTTCTTGAACTCTGCATTGAATAAAAATTCTCAGTCTTTTTGTATGTCTAATTGTACTACTTGAGCCTAATAATGTTATTTTAAACTTTTTGAAAGTTTATTTGATTATGTATTATATGACGGAAATCTTTGTGTATATTAAAAATAAAAATATTAACACAGTTTTGTACTTTTACAATTTGAAAATTATATAAATATTTGAACTGCTGTGTATTAAAAATATTAACACAATTTTATATATTTTACTATTTTCATATTATATAAATATTTAAAGTACAAAATGTATATTATTATTATTAATATACTTAATAACAAAAAGGTAGCTTTATATTTAATAAAAATTATTTAAATTATTATCAAATATTTACAATTGATATATTTAGTAAACAACATAATGATGAATACGATTTCTTTTATATCTTTTAAATATTGAATATATTGTAAATAATGTACATTTAAATATTGTAAATATTGAATACATTTTTAATATCTTTTTATTAGGAAGCAAATTACATATTAATAAAACAACGCTCATAATGTTTTAACCCAGACTATATTTACATTCATACATCTTAAAACAAGAAAAAAATCTGACAAGGTGTACAGAGCCTCATAAACAAAATAAATAAATATATATATATATATATATATATATATATATATAAAGCAGAGATTAAGTCAAGTTGTCATAACAATAGAATTGGAAAAGAATCTAAACATTCGACAAAGCGAAAAAATAAATAAAATAAAGTAAAAGAAAACTAAGAACGGAATAAGGAAGAGAATGAGATGAGATGAAGAATATGTCATCTATAGAAGAACTTTAATGGATAATTCCTTGAAGAGCCACTACAAGAAAAAGTCATTTTTTCCACAGATAATTACCTACGGATTTTTTTCTGTATGTAAATTAATTTTATCTACTGAAAATTCCATAGGTAATATCATTACTCAGGGAAAAGAGGGGAAATAAAAAAGAGATACATTACCTACGAATATTAGTTAGTGGGAAAACATAAGTAAAATAAAAAAACTTACAAATAATTAAAAAAAAATATTTTATGTCACTTAAACATTTCCTCCAAAAATGCTTTTCACTTCCACAGTAGCACGGTTCCCGCTCAAAATAGCTTTTTGCTTCTTCGGAACATCTTAATCGCTCCAATTTCTTCCCCCAAATGCCAACCTAAAGCTACAATCCGTCAATTTGTTGCAAAAATCTCTAATTTGCGATTTTAATTTGTGGAAGCAAAACCTAAATCCCAAACCGAGGGCTGTACTGCGGATTTGTGGATGAACAGAGGCGTCGAAACAAGGTAGAGTCTAACTCTTCCCTTTTCCTTCTCATTCACTTGTCATTTTCATACCAACACCAAGAAAATACACTATTTGAATTGTTTAGGGTTTTTGTGGAGTGATTTTGTGCATTTTTTATTCTCATGAAAAAATCTCACTTGACTCTTTCCCTCTTCGTTATTAATAATGTGGAAAGGGTTTAATTTTTGTTTGCATTGCACTTGTGTCCTTTAACATTGTGGGGTGTGGTGTGAAAGTTGTTGTTGTTGTTGGTGGCTGGCTACTGTTTGCTGAAAAAATCTGATTTATCTGTTCACAGACTCAATTTATATGCTTTACAATTCTCTAAATAACATCAATATCAAATGAGATTTAGTATATTTATTATCAAGGGAAAGTGGTAACTCCAATAACCACTGCACTGCACCTTTTGCTGCGTCACTTGAGCTGGACTACTATCTGCCTTTAGTAGTAATATTTCCAAATTTGTCCCCAATGTATTTGTCTTCACTTCAATTTGACTCGAAATAACCAATTATTCTTCATATAAGTTCCATATAAAGAAAATAGGAACTTCAGGTAGTGCAATGATCATTAATATGAAAAGTGTATAAATTTTGGAAAACTAATTGACATGTTTTTATAGTGTGGGGGCTAAATCATGTGTTTATGGAGGAAAAAATTCAACAAATAAACGACGGTGCAAGAATCTCTAGATGAAACATTTTGACTTAACTACACATTGTTAAGATATTAATCAATATTTAAGGGTAATTTTCAAACTGGCTGGGAAACAATTTGTCAGTGAAATTTAACTTTTGTGTGTGTATGATAGCAATAATATATTGAGTTGAAATTTAACTTTTGTTGTTACCGAAACTTCCAGGCCCTCTCTCCAATAGAGAACACTTTCTTTTTGCAGAAGGGTACTGTAATCAAATATTAAAGTTCTTGTTTTCTTTGTACGTAGACTCATCTAGATATAATAAGATTAAAATTGTTTAAAGAAAATGTTTAGAGAAAATTAGATTAAAGCCTCTGTGGTGTATGTTTCACTTTTTCTTCTCAGGGATGTCAAGTCTATTCCCTTTCTATGTTGTAGGTTGTGTTTCTAGAGCGGTACAGGTTTAAAGAAAGAGGTGTTTAGGCATTTGTTCTGGCAAGGACCACAAAGTGTTGTAGTGGTTCACATGGTGAAATATTAAGAATGCTCATTTATAATCCTAGTGTGATTCCTTGTTCTTATAAGGATTGAAAACGTAATAATAATGGCAGTATCCTTGAAAACTTGAAGGAAAAAATAATAATGAAGAAGCAATGTTTCCAACTTATGAGTTCATCTGTAGTTGTCGTAGTTCCATAGGCAGGAAGTGCATTTGAACAAGAAGTTCAACAACAGCATCCACAACAACAATCATCCAGGCAACAAGAAAATGAGCATGAGGAACCACCCAACAAACAACACAATGAGCATGGACAACCTGGACATTTTGCAGACTATTAGGATTTTTAGGCTTTGAGTATTTGATTATGGTTCAAGTTTATTTACATTGTGGATTATGTTGGATTATGTTTCAAGTTTACTTTACTTTAGAATTATGTTATCTTTGACTTACTTTGTATGCTGAGACTTCAACTATATATGTTATGCTTCAATTTGAAATTAAATGTGCATTTTATATTTTGTTAGGTGTATTGAATGATGCTTGATTGTTGGATATGTTGGATATTTTGAATGTTTCATAAATTTCAATTAAAATGAACATTTTGATACATGAAGGATCACCTATGAATTTATGCACATTACCCACGGACTGGAGTTGATGGGTATTATCCACGGATTGGAGTTGGTGGGTATTATCCATGGACTGGAGTTGGTGGGTATTACCCACAGACTGGAGTTGGTGGGTATTACCCACAGACTCGAGTTGGTGGATATTACCCACGGACTCGAGTTGGTGGGTATTACCCACGACTTCAATTACCTATGGACTCAATTTCCGTAGGTAAATTACCTACGCCCAGTTTACCTACAGATTTTTGTCCGTGGGTAATCCGTGGGTAATACTAATTTACCCACGGATTTTTGCTGTTACCTATGAATTTTAGCAGTGGGTAAAATCATTTTTTCTTGTAGTGAGCTACTATTTCAAAAAAAATTCTCTTAAGACAAAAACTCAAAATAGAGAGAAATGAGACAACTTCATTTCTAATGAAACCTTTCAAAAACTATCTCATTTATTCAATTCTATATGATTTGTACAAAGGGGTATACTCCTTTTATAGTGTTCATGGGATGTCTAAAAATTTAAAAATTAATAAAAGATTAACAAGAGTTAGATATGATTGAGCTAAATTAATCTGTGATAAAATAAAATTAGAGAGTTAAACTTGGATGGTTATGTAGGTACATGAATATGTATTTGGTATGTAAAGATGTGATTAGTTTTGGATTGTTGACAATCCTTGTGCTTGACTATGATTGGTACGAAACTTAGAGAGTTTCAAAGATTAAAGAACTTCTTTCAAGTTTCTTTCCTTAATTCTTTTCTTCTCTCAAGTTTCCTCCGCTTTTAAATTTCCTTCCTTAATTCTTTTGTTCTTTCAAGTTTCTTTCCTTAATTATTTTTATTTCTTTCCAAAATTCTAAACTTCTTTTCTCTTTTATTTCTTCATACTTCATCTTTATTTATCATTATTTTTTTATTTATTTTTCATATTTTCTCTTATCTTTCTTTAACAAGTTTTTTTTTTTCTTTTTTAAAGTATCATCCTAATATATATTTGTCATTAATACAATTATTTTATTTTATATGTTATTGCAATTTAATAAGTTATATAGTTTAATAATAATATGAGTTTTACATTGGTTATTTTATGAAAACTTAATCCATTATTCTTAACTTTTAATTCATGGTTATTAAATTTGTTCAAAATCATATAATCTCTGTAAAATTAATTAATATTTACATTTACTTTATTCTAATAAATAGGATTTATAGATTAATTAAATGCATTCTATATATGTAGACAAGTTTGTATATTACACTTTAAAATCTATGCATCTATTTTATTATCAAAAACGCAATATATATATATATATATATATATATATATATATATATATATATATATATATATATATATATATATATATATATATATATATATATATATATATATATTGTATCTATCCATAGTATCTCTGTGTTACTTCTTTAGTCTCATGCCTATTTTTTCACACCTCAGATCTTCTATTAATAATATACATAAAGAATAGAGAGAAATCAAGTGGATCGGTTCAGACATGTTTTTGATACGCAAGATCCTCATAAGAGGCAAGTGTAAAGCATACACATTGTCTAATGCTAGCTCAAAAGATATTTCTTTCTTTCTTACTAAATCACATTATATAAAACTAAAGTTTTCAAAGAAAGAGGAAAGAGATAAAGGGATTTAGAGATCCATAAGTTTTGAATCTGATTTCATTTAAACTTAAGGATCGATGCCTCTTACACACTTCTGAACTCCTTATATAGGCAAAGGAGTCTGCAAACAGACAAACATGTAATAATACATTTTTGACACATTGGTTACACAAGAACGATAAGAAAGACATAAAGTAGAAATAGTATTTTACAAGGACACTTTATTCTGTATCTACAGTGCTTGTTGTCCGTCCTTTGATGCTTTCTGGATAGTCTTTTGGGATAGGATCGAATCTCATCCTCTTGTATATGACTCATCTGGTTCATCTTTTGATGGTGTAGGCCATGGTGGCCATAATTGTAGGTTAGGCCAAGGCTCCTGAGAATCTTGCCAGATGGTCTCATCTCTTTAGATCTGAGTTTCTTTTTTCCAGAAAGATTCTTCTTTTGTCGCTTTGTCTTCTTGCTACTCTTGTCAGAGAAGTTTTGATTCAGAAATGAGTGTATCATTTGGAGGAAATTGTATCATATGAACCTTCTTAAATCTTCATTCCAGACTTCTGGAGTTACTTCCCAATCTAGAGAACATATGATATCAAGATTCTTCAATCTGTTGCAACTGGAGGATACTGGCTGTTGATTCATTTTGAAACCATTTATCTCATGGAGATGTCTGGTTAATTCTTCTTTCCAAAAAGAAGGGTTATCTGGTTTCATGAATGTACTTAGGTCTGGAAAGGTAGCATATGCTAAGCCTTGATTCTGGGTATATATGTATGTATGTATGTGTATATATATATATATATGTATGTGTGTATATATATATATATATGTATGTGTATATATATATATATATATGTATGTGTGTGTGTATATATATATATATATGTATGTGTATATATA
>Ga0209700_104921_pt1 | contig 23318 bp, 9 predicted proteins | sample SiratroredBW_FD_187528 | JGI IMG/M metagenome (GOLD analysis project Ga0209700, IMG submission 187528) | Root nodule microbial communities of legume samples collected from California, USA - Siratro red BW (SPAdes) (version 2) | ecosystem: Host-associated > Plants > Roots > Nodule | place: USA... | reverse complement strand
AAAAAAAAAAAAAAAAAAAAAGACAACCATCTCTTGCACAAAATAGTCCGAACATACAAAAGAATAGAATCACTGATTGGAAAAATAAACTACTCTCATGCTGCAAGAAACTACACAAAATCATATCAATAATAACGAGAACAATAGGCATGGTCACAGTAACAGAATCCAAATGTTACCTGACTTGTGGATGCAGGGGGGACATAATTACTGGAAATATTTGGGTTGAGTGGCAGAACACCTGAATTGAACCTTTGAGAGGGAATACTGAATTGCTCATAAAGGGCCATCTTATTCCTTGGTGGTGCTCTTGGTCCTCCCTTTTCTGTATCATTGACATGTAGTCTAGGGAACATTGGCCCCATCACCTTTTCATCATCCTTCCTTCTCTTCATTCTTACACTTCCTAATCCTAATCCCAATAATATACAAAGTTACCTTACCTTCCTTTTTGTCCGTTAATGTTAAATAGTGCAATACATCATTCTCTGATCTACAAATCCAAAACAATCTCTCAAAGACAACACAGTTAACTTCAGATTAACACTTAACCATGAACCTCCAAACAAGTAAGTGATTTGATGAAGGTAGGAGCTGAACTTGTGAGTATTGAATCTACCCAGTTCTCGATACGAAATCAAATCTCAACTTTTCTCAATTGGGTACCATGGAACCTATGCAAGAACTCAAATTTTTCAGAATCGAAATCGGAAAAAAGCAAAAAAATAATGAAAATAAAATTGCCAATGATTACCGAAGATGTTTGTAATAGTGCAAAGAGAGTTTGGGAGAGGAAGGGAGTCAGAGCCCAAGTAGTTGGTGTGAGAAAAAGTAATGATGCGAATTAGCAGAGAAACCGAGAATTTAGGAGCACGAAGGAGTGATGTTGGAAGGGGACAGAAGAGATGGAACAAATTGGAGAAGAAAAGAAGAAAGAATGGATCATCACCTAAGATAGGAAAAAGAAAGAAAAGTGCAAACAATGTGGACCCCTTTTTTTGGATAGAACTAGAACCTCCCTTTGCACTAAATTTTTTAACTGGATTTCTTTTTCCAATCTACTCCTTTCTTTTTGGATAACATTCATGGATAGACTTACATGGCAACTACTTTCTAGAACACTTTTCTGCTGTGTTTCTTTTTCTTCTATTCTCAAATTAGAGAATTTTTATTCATTTTAAAATATAATTTTAATCATTTATGATATAATATATATGATAATTATTGGATATAAATATATGAGAATAATGTAAAAGAATCGTGGAAATAGTGTAAATCCAGGTGTTGGGCTGTGATTGTTGCACGTCATTGTGGGTTGTTCCCATTTGGCTGCATGGGATTCTTAAAGTGACAGACTGTGAAAAAGCACCAAATAAGGCAGATTCTATGGAATCAGCATTGGTCACTTCAATGGATGTTATCTTCTCCTACCGAGAAGAATCTGGGTATTACCTAGAATATGATATACTTTTTATTTAACTTAATTATATTTATTGAAATATAATATATTTATTGAAATATATTTCAAAAATAATTAATATATCACAATAATTATAATTTTTTATCCTCCGTCATCCAAAACAAATTTGTATTCGCCTCATTTTAAATCATACTTTGCGCTGTTATTATACCCATTAAATTGCAAGAAAATATATACATTACATTTGTATAGTCGCATTATTGTTATTATTATTATTATCAAGGTCTTGATATCAAATATAAGTTAAAATAAAATAAAAAATGCGCTGTCAAAAATTGAATAAAATTATAAGACTTGGTATTTAAAATAAATAAGACCTTTGGGGAAATCTTATAAGTCTCCTACTTTGGAGATGCTATTTAAGAAAAAAAATTATTTCATTTTAAATAAAAAATTCACATTATTTTATTTTATCTTTTAATTTTAAAAGGTTGCTTACGGGAGAATAAGAATAAAAAATAAAAGGAAAAATAATTATTTATATATTAGTTTTAAAATAAAAAAACAAGCTATTTTTTAAAAATTAAAAATATTGTCTTCAAATAAAACCTTCTTATTGGATAATATAAACAAAGACTTAATTAATTTTTATCATATATTACTAGTACTAATTTATTTGACACAAATATATTTAAATAAAGTAAAGTCATTATGATAACAACGTTATTATTAAATATTTTTTAAGTGCGTATTTAAAATTTAAGTTAGAAACAGAGATTATACAATAACAATTTTATCATGTTATCTATTGACCTATTGTGGTCCCCAAATTTCCTATAACTGTTTGGGTGTACTATAAATCATTTACACCCCTTGTCGTTCAAATACGTCCAGTGTCAATAATTATCTTTTTTTTATTCATCTATAACTATCTTTCTTGATATGAAAAATATTGATAAATTAATTTTATTCGTAATATTTCTTTCTACTATCACAAATAGACATATGGATAAGCACAACAGGTTGTGAATGACAGCCGGATGAGAGTGACGGTATTATTAGTTAACAATATACTTTATTCGCGACAGGACAACTTCAATACTTATATTCCATGTGATGTGGTACACATACATTCAGTGTGTTGTAATTAAGGAAGAAAGTATGAATAAATACTCAAACTTAGTATTAGATTGTGCTTTTATGATCACTTCTTTACTGGTATTTTTATTTATTTATTTTATTGAGATTTTTAGTATTCAAAATCCACATTCATTTGTTGACTAATTGGAATTAAGTGAATTTATTCAAGTAAAATTCTTCTAATGTGAGATTTTTAGAATTTTCTGCTCAAGACTAGTCTTACTTTTAGTTTAGTCCACTGGATTTGAATTGGGTAGGCCCTTATACTTACTTTTGATTTGGGCCTCGGGGTTTTGTAATTCTCTTGGGCCAAGTGGGTAGTTGGGAACATATCTAGCACCTCACCTTAGTGTGGTTGTCTGATAAATTCTTCGGCTTATAACAATAAAATATAGTGGGCAAAATTATATATTACAAACTAACTAAAACATGGAAAAAATAAAATCAGAGAAGATAAAACGATTTGTCTCTATACTTTAAGAAATAAAATTTAATTAGTCCTAAAAATAAATTAAAATTTACCTTATGATGCATTTAATGCATTTTTCATGGTAAAAAAATCTCCACAGAATTAGCTACTACAGTATTTTAGACGTTATAAGACGGAGAGCACAAGTAACATCAGACAACAAAAAAAGAATACAGATTAAAAAGTAAAATTTTGTTTAGAATAAGAAATAATTAGTTGTTTTTATTAAAATTAGACTTAAATATTTCAATTAAGCTATTAAATTCGAGTACTGTGAATAAAATATATAGTTAAAAATATCTTGTTAACAATGTCAGTTAAATTATTAAAAGAATAAGTAACAGATAGATATGAAAAGTATGATGGTAGAAATCAGAAAAGTACTTAATAATAATAATAATAATAGACATTATAAGAGTACCAAATCAACAAGAGGTTTGAAGTCTTGGTTGGGATTTAACATCAATTAGAGAAACATCAATTAGAGAAAACAAAGTTCTATTCCTCCTTCTAAAAATGACAAATAATTCAATTTCAGTATTTTCTACATTTGTTGAGATAAATTTGAGGATTCATACAAAGTAATGCGTTTTCTTCTAATATCAATAAATACTGTAATATATCATATATTTTTATGCGTTTTCTTCTAATATCAATAAATGCTGTAATATATCATATTTTTTATAGTGTTATAATGTAATATTTAGATTGTTTACCATAAGCTACAACAAATAATGCTTGCTGTACAATTTAATCTTAGTGAAATTTAGTAATATTTGAGATAAATCAGTATAAAAAACACATTTTTTTTATTTTATAAAAAAACATTTATTTAAAATATCTTTAAAGAAATGGAAAAAAATAATTGCTCTTCTCTTCTTATGTGCTTTTGTGCTCACATAGATAATTTTTTCAAGATATCAATATCAAAATACTTGCATAATGTTTGAAAAATAATTTTAAAAAGTCAATATAATAATATTTCGTATCATGTTGAAAATACCAAGCATTAAAGATATGAATATTTATATCATGTTTGAAAAGACACGATAATGTTGAAAGAATGATGAAAATATATTAATATCAAAATATTTGTTTCATTATACAATTTTAAACTTTTTAATAATTTCTCCTTCTTATTTCAAAACCATGTTATGCATATTAGTTTTAAAGTATCACAATAGAAGATAAAGTTAAATAATACTATACTATATGTCAATGATTATTTTTGATAATAAATAAATAAAGAAACTATATTCTCAATGTGCAATCTTAATTAATGATACAAAAATTACAACATGTACCCTTGAATCAACAACATGAAACTACTAGGATAAATATATTATTATTAAATTTTTAATAATTTCACACATTTGTCAAGGTTTTATTAGAGATTATAAAATTTATAAGTTTAGTTAATAATAATGCATATTCTAAAAAGTATTGCATTGAATTTGAGATATTGAAAATATCATATAGTCAAATATTGTCATTGGATAATATATTTTCTAATCATGCATAAAGATTTATTTAATGATAAGTTGATGACATTTTATTATTTCAACAATCTAATATTATTATAAAGTTACACGAGAAAGAAAAATTATATTTAATTGTAATATTCAATATACATTAATCAATCAATAAAAATAAAAGAAAAAACTGTATCGGTGAAGATAATAAACGATTAATAAAATTATTTAAGATTTGTTTATCTTTTTAATCTTAAATTCTAAATTCTAAATATATGTTTTTTTTCTTTTTATAGTATTTTTATTTATATAAAAAGAGTCTATAGAATGATTTGAAAAAGAAATACTTTTAATTCTTGTGATCTAGATAAAATTTAAGATCTCATACAAAAGAATGTCAAATATTTTTTTTCTGAGAATTGATTGTCTTTCAAGTCAAATTCTTAATTACAGATTTTGTTTGATCTCTTTCTCATTAAATGTATAAGAATTATTAGTTGTTGATTGTAATGAGGATCAAACATAACATTAAATGATTATTTATCTCCGAATGGTATAATGAATTTAGGTTTATTTTATCTATTTTTCTTTTTGTGATTGACTTTTTTATGTTTAGGAATTTTGAATGAAGTGCTTTGAAGGTAATTATTGTTCTTTTACTAAATTTAGTTGAATTTTGTTATTAATTTATATAATTTAAAAAGAAATATTATACTTGTTAGTGTATTTGATAGAGAAAAAAAAATAATGTTTTCAACGGATAAAAAAAAAGAATTACTAATTTTCAACCACCAAACTACCCTAAACATGGATCTTTATCGATTAGTGTGTAGATTGTGATGGTTGATGGATAATCTCGATGGCATCGTTCCACGCAGCACGCCACAACAGCATCTACTAACTCGAGTACCCTTTTGTCCTTTTCTAAAAATTCAGAAAACGTGCTCCATTGGTTGGAATTGAGAAACCACCGTCCATTTTGTCTTCTTTTTTATTTATATACTTCATTGCCCACAGATATTAACGGTCTTTTTTTTCCCTCCAATCGCTCTTTATTGTCCCCTCAATTACCCCTATTCATCACTTCTCACTTCAAATAGAAACAACCTCATTTGCTTTGTTTTAACTTAAAGGGCCCCTCCATGCCCAATGCTGCATCCTTGACCCCATCTTGTCTCTTCCAACTCTTAGATTTTCACATGAGTGGATATTATCAACAACATTATTAATAAAGAAAGAGTCAAGTAGCAACTACAAGTGGCACCAAGTGGATAAACTATAAGATTCGTCTTAGAATAGAAGATAAGGCTCGCCTTGTCAGCATCGCTATCCACGTCCCCTATCTGATCTTGCTTAAGATAAACCCTATTGCTTTATTAGTTTAAGCATCTCGTATTAGTGATAACTCATAAACCTTTCACAATATTCTATTATTTCTTCATCGTCAATCACATAGTTCTTATACATGTTTGTATATATAATCTTCAACGAATGTATATGTTATCGCTTTCACAATGTACATTTTATTTAGTATACCTGTTCATACTTTTATTTATGTATCTAATTGAAAATATTAATAAAATAGGAGTGTCTCTTTTTAAAAGCAAAATACCGATACACTGCTTGCGTAAAATTTCTTATTGTATCAATTAATAAAATAATACTTTAAGTATGACTTATTAGGTAAAATTCAATGGTTTTTAATAATATAACGATTTAGGATTTATTGATAGTATAATCTTTTTGTATATTATATTCTAGGTAAATTTCTCAAACTAGTATAATTTTTTTTTGAAATTCTTAAAATAGTGTATTTTTTATTTTATTTCTGGAATATGGTTAAATAGTGAAGAAGTTACACGATATTATTGTGAATAAATAATTCTATTATTGCACGATTTAATTTAAGATTATATGAAATGGTAAGAAGATAATACAATTTAGTTAAAGAAATGAAATTGTGGAAATTATGAAATAAAGGTACGACTTTAATTAAGTAATTAATTAAAATGGTTAGGCTAGTGCAGGAGTTTCGATGTTGTATTGGGTTGTGCACATAAAATTAAATTACAATTAATGCATAGTGATAAAATCATTAGCATATTCAAAGTTAATATCTTCATTAATAGACTTTTGTAGTCCCTATTATCATCTACGGCTTCAGAAGGTAGAAGGTATCATGTCATTTTTATTTTAATGTTTATTTTAATTACAATAATACAATTATAGTAATATATATTTATATATATTTGTATGTCTAAATCGTAAATATAAATTTATATAAATATTTAATTACAATAATATAATTATAGTAATATATATATATATATATATATATATATATTATTTTATTTATATAAATATATATTTATATTTATTTTATTATAGTAATATATATATATATATATATATATATATATATATATGTATATTATTGTAATTATATAAATATATATTTATATTTATTTTATTACAGTAATATGCATATATATATATATATTGTTATCCATATATATTGTGTAGCTTTCATTGTTATAGGTTATTTGTTACAATGACTTATAATAACATATTTCCTTATCAATATGCATTAATTCTAATTTAATTTTATATGCATAATCCAATACAACATTGAAAAACAGGAGAGAAAAGGTAGGAGAATTACTTACCTTAAACTCTTGTAGTAGCCTAAGGATTTTAATCAATTAATTACATAATTAAAATCGTATATTTATTCCACAATTTCATTTGTTTAACTAAATTGTATTATCTTCTCACGATTTCATATAATCTTAAATAATTTAAATCCTGCAATAATAAAACGATTTATTCACAATGATATAATCATTTATTCATAATGATAGATATGTGTAATCTCTACATGATTTACCCATATCCGAAAATAAAATAAAAAAATACACTATTTTAAAAATTTCACAAAAAAAATTACCCTAATTTGGTAAATTTGCCTATATTCTACTTATATTAAAAAAATGAACTCAAATATAATTACACCTTTTTAAAATTATTGTTATTTAATTGTATATACTTACTTTAAAGTCAATGATGATGGATATATATATATATATATGCAGAGTTATAAGTAATAATTATATATCTGGACGTGTTTATCTATAATAATAATATAATAATAATAATTATTATTTATTATATATTTCACTTTTATGTCCCACTTATTATATATTTCATTTTTCATTTCTTATTAGTACATGCCACCAAAAATGTATATAATAAATTATATTTCATGAAAGGGGAGAAATAACAAAGTATTTCCTATCGTACTATATTTTATTAATTAAAATTTGTCAAGAGCTATACAATTATAAATTAGAACGTGTTTAATAGCAAATGAAATTTAGCCAGTTTTATGATTTCGAATAAAATTTAAATAAAAAGCATCTCTTATATATATATATATATATATATACTATAAATTAGAATATTTAACTTACAAAATCAAACCTTCGTTCTCTCCACTCTTCAAACTAAAGATTCTCTATTTATTCTATTTTAGAATTGTACTTTACACACTCACCCCACAAATATTTCCTCTTTCAATAACCTGTAATCATCATCTCTCTATATTTATACCTTTAAATTAAATCTACATATTTTTACATATCAATAATTAAACATAATTTAATTTTTTATTACAAATTTAAAATACAATCATTGTAATCAAAATGTTTAGTTATTATAATTTTTAATCATATAAAACAATATTTACCAGGTACAATACACAATCTACCACTACCATGAGGTATTATCATTTCTGTTGATATTCACCTAGAAGCTTCGTAAACTTCAATCATTAAACTAAGTGCTTATCCCATTTCAGTACTTGGACCCCAAGTTACCTAAACCAAGCATTAACCTATATTAGATAACAAAATGGCTTCTTTGTGCAAATTGTTTACCTTCGGATTATAAAAATAATTAAATGTCATCATCTCATGTCAGTGTACTTCATACCTTCTGTAAACAAGGGAAGCCATTGCAACACACAGATTTCAAACACCGCATAGCTGAATTATAGAAAAAGATAAACAATGTCTGGTTTTTACTTTGGTTTCTACTTTGCCCCATTGTCTGCTAGCATTCTACCATTTCCGTGTTTGGATTGGGAGAGTTAAAAATTACTTTTGTTGACCAAACAACAAATTCTTCCTTCATCATTCTATGCATTAGAATTCAACACTGGGTTGAAATTTATAAAGTTACTTTCCTAAATTTTATGCAAACATAATCAGTATTGAAATGATCCAAGATCAGAGAAAATGAAGAGCATTAAAATAATATCCAGCAGAAGCCAGAAAGAGAGTGCTTGAAGGGTCTAAGCTTCACAGCGAGTCATCATACATAAATAAATACAGGCAGGAGTATAAGAAAATGAGGCAATGGAGCAATTGCATGTGATGAAATGAGAGGACAATTTGGCTTTCAAGTTAATAGAATTTTCACTTGGAAGCCGGCAATACAACATGCTTACGTTACATATATAACTTAGCACATAAAAAAAGGACACCATTGTTCCATTGTTTAATCTTCTGATTTATAACATTCCTCAGACATACGTGGAATGGTAACAGAAAACAGAAAACTGTAGTTGAAAATAAACAATTGATACAATGAACTGGTAGTCAAGGTAAAAAAATGTCAGAGACACCCAGTAGTCTCTTCTGAACTGGTCAACTATGTACATAAAATTTTATTTTATTTGACAGTGCATTATGCAACTTAACAGTACAGAGAGAAATCAAAAGCCACCGAATCCATTCACCGGTTCCGAGATGCATCCAATGTGAGAAGCAGAACCTCCAATGGAATTCTCCCTGCTAAGCTTCGCGTAGATTCTCGCCCTAATATCTCTCCCAGATTCCACTCTCTCCATAGCAGGCTCTTCTTCCTCACACCCATTACCACTTAAAATACCACCACGTGGCGACCCAAACACGCACCGGGTCAAACCCGAAAAAAGCCCATCGTGCAGTTGAACATTCCGCATTGAGCTAACTATCTCTTCTATGTTGTGTACGTAAGGAGAAGAGGGAGGAGAATCAAAGAAGGAAGAGTTGACAACCGAAGTGGGAGAGGAAAGAGGGGACGATTCGGGTACGAGGCGGAGCTGGTCGTTGGTGTGAGCGAAGAAGCAAACTCTGCGGCGACAATTAGTCCCGTCTTTGCAGAGGTGGGTTCTGTAGCGAGAAGGGTGGAGCCAGCACTCGAAGACGCCATGCGCGAACTGACATGTGTCACCCCTCTTGCAGTTCCCCTTCCGGTAATCAGGGCAGGCCGTGGCGGAGTAGAGGAACTTGCGGGGGTCCCGGCGGCGAGCCTTCTCGGCGGGGTGGGCGTAGGGACACTCGGTCCAGTCGTGGGACCTGCCACGTGGGCAGGTGAGTACCTTGAACTGGAACATCCGGAAATGATCAGTGGAGAAGGAGGCGGTGTCGGGCGCATTGGGAGAGAAAGGGGAGACTGCTCCTCCGTCTGCGGCGGCGGAGTCCCAGAGGTGTATTTGAAAGTTTGGTATCATGTGTTTGTGATTCGGTTTGTGTTTGTTTGTTGGGGTGAGTGATAGTGTATATATATATAATAAGGTGGGCGTTGCTGCGGGTAAAAGCGGCATAAGGTTTTGCTTTGTTCGGGAGAGGTTGAGTCAATAATAGGCTTTTTTTTTTAATTCTGTATTTTTCAATTTTAATTCTTAAAATGGGTAAAAAAAAATATTTATTAAAATGAGTAAATTATGCTAGCTATACAGACATAATTTTAAATGGATCAAAATCAAAATAACATACTGGTAATTTCAATTAATAACATTAATTAAAATCATTTTTCTCTTTATAATCATTTTTTAATTATTTAATATTATGATTGTTAGGTTTAACAATTAAAAAAAATAATAATAATTATTATATAATAATAATTAACAAATAATTTTTTAATTATTTAGCATAAAAAAATTAAGACATACAACTTTATTTTAAATTAAAACAAAATAACATAATGATAATAATAATAAGAATAATTCATTAGAATTAATAATAATAATTATTTTTAAATTTAAAATAAAATAAAATAACATAATAATAATAATAATAATAATAATAATAATTAATAATAAGTGAATTCAATAATAATAAATATTTTTTAAATTAAATTTGTATGAAATTATTTTTATTATTATTATTTAAATTAAATTTATATGAATTTAATTAAAATTATTCTTATTATTATTATCATTGTTTTATTTTATTTTAATTTAAAATAAATTTGTATATCTTAATATTCATGTTATAGTTTGTTAATTATTATTATATAATTATTGTTATTATTATTAGTTATTTTGTTAATTGTTAAATTTAAGAATCATAGATCAAATAATTAAAAAAATGATTGCAGAGAGAAATGATTTTAATTAATATCATTAATTGAAATTGTCAGTATGTCACTTTATTTTGACCAGTTTAAAATTATGCTTATCTAACTGGCAGAATTTGTCCATTTTAATAAATAATTTTTTTCTACTTATTTTAGAAATTAAAATTAAAAAATACATCAAAATGAGAAAAAAACCGTCAATAAATAAAATCAAAATATATGTGGTTTTGTGATTAGGATGAGGAGTACAGTTCCCACGTGGCTGTGACTTTATTGTCCAAAAGGTTTAGTTAAATTTAATTTGGTATAAATGAAGTTTGGTGGAATGAAGTTTGGTAAAATATTTTTATTAAGTGAAAATATATAGTTTATTTTGTATTCATTTTATTCTAAGTAAATTAATCCAATTATGGAAATATGCATTAAAATATATGAAAGTTACATAATTTGACACTAAATGTGAAAAGATAAATTTTTGAGATGGGATTTTTAGTAATTATAATTTTATATTTAATTTCATAATAATTTTATTATAATAATAAAGATTTTGCCTTTGGAATGACGATCGATTTTAGATTGACAATGAGATTTTGCATATTGGATTGTATAGTATTAACTGTTGAAACGATTTCGATTGGATATTGAAATCAAATATATTATTTCATCTTATAGAAACATTTATATTCATCACACCGACTTCAACTTGATTATCAAAAATATGTTGGACAAATATATTGCATAAAAGGGTTGATTGAAAATGATATTGTAATATCTGCTGCAAATAAATTAAAGAATAAATGTTATAAATTGTACAATTGGATAAGGATATCTGGATATTTGTAAGATTTCTCATATGATGGATTGGAAATGTTACCAGTTTGGAACGTAGACTTAAATTGTAGATTTTGTTATATCTATTTTTATATTTTTGGATCTTGTATTAATTACAACATTGATAAGAAATATATAGATTAAATATTTCTTATTTCATATTTCTTTATTATGTGGAAAAAGTTTCTGAAATATCCTAAGATTATGTTTGTATGGGGTGAAATGGAAGTGAGTCTCACATGGCCTAGCTATACTGGTAGGAGAAAAAGTTTTAATTAATCATTACAATTCATAATCTATTATGGACTGGGCAATATAAACATATGATTACTTCAAATCAATCTCTAGTTACAGTCACTGCGAAAGGTTAATTCATATCAATCTTTAGTCTCTGCAAGAAGACTTACAACTTATACTAAAATATAAATGTTAGATTTAATATTTTTTATTTTTATTTATTGAATTATATATCAGTATTACTATCTTTTTATAATTTTGTGAATTTTTCATTAAATTTTTAATTCTGTGAATTTCTTATCAAAATTTGAACCTGGTAATTTTTTTGAGAGAAATTGATAAATATGATAAGAAGTATAAGACATAAAATCTACAAACATATTTTGAAAAATAATTAATGGCTTGCAAGCTTTTTTTCAGGTCTTCTCCAACCTTGTCTGTAATATAACCATCTGCACCCTAGTTTTGATGAATCCATAGTTTTTGAGAACTCATATTTGTTCTAAAGCGAATAAGTGGTGGACGTGCACTAACTTGCTCGTATTCTCATCCCTATCATAAAAAATCCCGACCTTTTCCTCTTCAGATAGATTCCTATAATCACTTGTGGTGTAGGAGATAACATTAACAAAACTTCTCACCCAACTTCAAACCAATCACAAGTTCCTTATTCCCACCAACATGCAAACAATCCTTCTTTAGGACTATTTTCTATGCACTTGCAGTGAAGTTGAAGTAGGGCTAGACAGGTTCAAATGGTAAGGGTTGTGGTCTGAGGGTGGTGGAGGTTGTTCTAGTTTTAATTTTCGGTTTGCATGGTGCATGCAGAAAAACTAGTGGTTTTGTATTTTGTTTGGACTTGGGTTAGTCTTCTACCTTAGGCTTTTTTTCAATTTAGATTTTAGGGTTGTGACTTATGAGTTTTTTCTTTGTTATCATTAATTTAGTATTTTTTTTTTCAAGTTTATTTTAATGCTAACTCAATTAAAACCACTAATTTTATCCTTTAACTATAATAACTATTTTAAATTTTGATATTTATTATCTCTTTTTCTTTAGCTTCTCATTTTCTTATATTTATCTTAAAAAATGTAGATACAAGTATAAAATGTATCTTTCTGCTACATATATACCGAACCACCAAAATCAAATACAGCAGTCGTGGCAACATAAAATGGCATAAATGTCATCAAAATTGCAGGCGTAATCAAATCTTGTCATATCATTTTCACAATGAAATGTGGATTGATTTTTCTTTAATATATGTTTTTGAGAATAATATTTTGTTGGGAAAGATTGTTAAACAAATGCAAATAAAATATCAATATAGATAGACTGTAGTGATTTGTAAAAAAATTTTGGATTAATTGATGGTTATATCAATTATTCAGGTCTTATACTATTTTGTCAACTTTTTAAAATTCTTTTCTCCGAAACATTTGCATTTATTTATTTTCTTATCAGTGTTGGATTTTGAGGATAACTTATGCAGACAAGATCCAAAATGCACTCACACTTAAATTGATCTTTATTATGGTTTGGGCTTATTAGTCCATATACCTTAAAAAAAACAAAAAACAGCTTAGTCTGTGGACGCATTCTTCCTGCACCTCCATAATCTATAGTTTTTTAAATGATGAGAATATCTTTGTGAAAAGACTGAAAGGGTATAAGGAAAAATAAAAGATGGGAGAGGAGGACGGTTGTAGGTGGTGAAGGTTTGTGGGTTGAAAACGTTGAGTTGGTGAAGAATGTGATGATCGTTGAGATTGATTGTTACGTGGTGGTGGTCGTGACGGTATTTCCTGGTGGTTAGAGGCTTTTGGCAGTGGTTGGAATGACTACAAAGAGGCTGAGGTAAGTGTTGGCTTTTTAATGTTTTTAGCTTTCAGTATGAAAGTTTACCGGATTGTATAATACAGAAATATATTTTATTATATAATTCAGAATATAGATAAATTTCTATATTGGATTAAGAGAGTTCATTAGGAATAGAAATATATATTTCGAATTGGACGAATTTAGAAATCATTAGTTAAAAAAATATATTTCAGACTAGACATATATGGGGAAATCATTTGTAAAAAAACAAAACATTTCAAATTGGATCAATTAAAAAGTCATTATTAAAAAAATATATTTTGGATTAGATCAATCAAGAAATCATTAGTTAAAAAAAATACATTCCAAATTAAGCCAATTCGAAAGTCATTATTAAAAAAAATATATTTCAAATTAAGTCAATCTCGAAGTTATTATTACAAAAATACATTCAAGATTGATCTAATCCAAAAATTATTAGTGAAAAATATATTTTAGATTAGACCAATTCAAATATTAATTACTAGTAAAAAATAGACTGTAAATTGGTTCGATCCGATAGAGCGATACTTTTTTTTTTTATCTATGTTGATGGATAGACGGCAGCGTAAGAGTAAAATTGAGGTGTGAGGTGAGACGATCCCATAAAGTGATAATTTAGATTTTTTTTTTCTTTATCTACGTTGAGGGATAAAGGACAACAACGTAGGAATATATTAAATTATCCTAATAATTTTTTGGTCATTTCATAATTAGTATGGAGGTGCAGATGAGACTATGAGTCGAATTTAGTTTTTTATTTTTTATTTATGTTGAGGGATAAATATTGAATTATCTTAAGGATTTTTTGTCATTTTATAATTAGTATGGAGGTGTATGGAGATGCAGGAAAAAGGCGTCTAGCCTGTGTATTTCAAAGTCGACGAAAGGTGTACGCATAATTTATGTTGTGTCCATCTCTGACCACAATCTGCAGAAACCTTGTTTACACCGAATCTCCAACATCATTTTCAATAGTGCCTTCTTTAACTAGAATTTTGAAAGAAAAAACACTTGATTATTGTTTCTCCTCCTCAACAATGCCAACTCTTCCACTCTAATAAGTATATAGTAGAATCAAAACCGAAAATGAGTTTTGCTCAATCCAATCCAATCATCTTTATCAAATAATCGTTCAGTTGCTAAAAACTGTAAGTTTCAAGAAGGAAGAACCCCTACAAGCACAAAAACTATAATGGTTCACCTCACTTACAAGGAATGTTTTCTAATATATATCATATTAGATCAACATAGATAAACATAACTGTCAAATTCAACAATTCATTTTCTATCTCAATTGGATATTTTGGCAACATTGCACCCTTACATATTTTTGTTGATTGCAAGTTCAAAAGAGAATGATAATTTGATATGCTTCCCTTACATGAGAATTTTTTGCGATAGTAATATTTCTCCATTTTAAAATAATATTATTTTCAATTTTTATTTTTTAAAATAATGGTTATTCCAATACAGAATATGTATAAAACATACATTAATAAGAAAGTTATACATATTTTTAATTAAATTTATATTAATTGGTTTAAATTTACTTTTAATCTCATAATTTTACGAAATGCATAGTTTTCTTTCTCATAAATTTTAATGATATATATTATTCAAATGTTCAAAATTAAGCAGACTCGTCATAATTAATATGAATATGTTTGAATAAGTTTTTTCTATAAGTAATTTCAAGAAAAAATGAAATATTTTTTTATAACTTAAAATAAGATTTTACGAACAAAATATTTTTTTCAAATAAATTATATGAAAAACCTCTTATAAATTAGCCTTCTTCTCTTCTATAAAAACTTGTGGAGAAATATACAAATATAGTCTGACTTTTAACAAACAAAAAAAATATTAGTTTGGTAAACCTTATTGTTAAATATTATTATTAACAGCTTAATTAATAACCTATATAAACTTATACTAAAGATAGAAAAAGTACATGCTTTCTGTAAAAGAAAACTGATAACAAAGGAGTTTATGTTAGTATAGTGTATGGGAACAGCTATGTCCACCAAACTGTGGCAAAACCTTGAAGTCTGGAGCGAATGAATGAGTGGTAATGTTAAATTAAGGAACAAAAGCCTTGTTCCTCGACCCAGGCTTCCATTCCAATTCAAGCATTGCTTATCTGCAGGACAAAGCAACAGGGAAGGAAAAATATAAGCAAAAACAGAAAGCCAACTCTTACACTCTGTTATGTATTTTGATTTGAGACGAAAGCTAACGGCATTCCCACAATGGGGTTTTGTTTATGAGGTTGGCTGCTTGGGCCCACACTTTTTCTTAGCCTTCACTCTCAAATCTGCTCAGTCACTCTGTGTGTGTATATAAGAGGTTATGGCCCTTTGCCTTCACAAGCAGAGTCTCCAACTTTCACTACTAGTGTAAGAAAAATGTCTTTCCCACGAGTGTTCTTAGTGAGTCAAAATTGTTTAATGATGAACTGATTTTGTTGTTCTTTTTCTTTTTCCTAATTGAAGGTCTTCTGGTTGATTTTTATTGGGTTAGAAGTCTGAAGAACCATGGAGAACTTACCGAAGATCAACGAGGGAAACCACCCTGAGGCATGCACTTTTACTTCTCTATATTCAGCATGTTTTCATATTATTCTCTTGCTTTTCCTTTTTCATTTGTTAACAAGAACCAGTATTTACCAAATTGAAATGTTAAGGCGTGTGAATAGTAAATATAGCAAATAATAGCATATAGAATACGGTTCGTGTAGAACTAGAGTACTTACTAATATTTTCTTGTCAATATAATATGTTACTCTTCTTTCATATATAGAAAAACCTATTCACGAACAAAATAACCTGACTGGTGAGTGCCAAACAATCAAACAATTAATAAACACCATGCCTAAGTTGATCTTCAAGTTTCCAACTGGGAAAAGTTAGAAGGGTCATTTTCGTTGTCAACTATATGTCTTATCGAGTTATATTTTACTTGGAAGGACCTTCTCCTGGAGTTGATCTGTGAACTACAGTCCAAATGATTATGAACATACAGTAATAATGCATTTAATACTGTTAGATGTTTGTGAATTCTATATCTTGGTAAAATCTAATGTATTTCACATTAAGCTCATACTTGCTGTGGTTCCACCTTTTCAAATGCTAGATCAAAATTGCAATAAGTATGATGTGCCATTTCATTTCTTTTTCGTTTCATGAAATCTTTATATTTTCACAAACACTAACATGTGATGCGTTTTCCCCTTATCTCAGAAGATAACAAACCAGGGGTGTGTGTCCACAGAAGATGAAAACATCATAATAAATCCCCAGTTTGATGATGGCCTGAATAATTGGTCTGGAAGAGGCTGCAAGATTGCCTTACATGACTCCATGGGAGATGGGAAAATTCTTCCCAAGTCTGGTAAATTCTTTGCATCTGCAACAGAACGTACCCAAAGCTGGAACGGGATTCAGCAGGAGATCACTGGAAGAGTGCAGCGCAAGCTTGCCTACGAGGTTACTGCATTAGTTCGGATATTTGGGAACAATGTCACCACTTCTGATTTAAGGGCTACTTTGTGGGTTCAAGCACCAGATCTTCGGGAGCAGTATATAGGCATTGCCAAGTTAGTTTCCATCCGAATGCTTTATTGCATCATTTCTCATAAGCTCTAAATTATATGACTTTTCTGGTTTATTATTATTTTCAATTACAAATATAAGAAAACAATTTGGTGCACTATTATTTGATCAATAATTGATATCAGAATGCTTCTATAATTGGGTTAAAAGTTATATGTATTTAAAGTGTGCAGGCAACAGATAAAGATTGGGTTCAAATGAAGGGAAAATTCCTTCTAAATGGTTCCCCATCAAAAGTAGTAGTTTATTTAGAAGGTCCCCCTCCAGGCACTGACATTCTTGTCAATACTCTGGTTATAAAACATGCAGCTAAAACACCACCTTCAACACCACCAGATTGTGAGGTTGGGCTTTCAAATTATTTTCTGTAAATTACTTAATATATCAAACCAGTAATTGCTGGAATTTCTTTGCGCTCATTCCTTGTTTAAATAAAAAATGTGACAATAGTTACAGTTTTGTTATATGATCAACTATGTATGTTTTAAGCACTGAAGATTAATTTTGCTTTTGCAGATTGATGCTTTTGGTGTTAACATAATTGAAAACAGTAATCTGGGTGATGGAACCAATGGATGGTTTCCACTTGGTAATTGTACTTTGAGCGTTCAGAGTGGTTCGCCGCGTATAATTCCACCAATGGCAAGAGACTCTCTTGGGCCTCATGAATCCTTGAGTGGGCGCTACCTCCTTGTAACCAATCGCACACAAACATGGATGGGTCCTGCTCAGATGATCACTGAAAAATTGAAACTCTTTCTAACTTATCAAGTATCTGCTTGGGTCAGGATCGGTTCTGGATCAACTGGGCCTCAGAATGTTAATGTTGCCCTTAGTGTTGATAACCAGTGGGTCAATGGGGGACAGGTTGAGATTGCTGATGGCAGGTGGCACGAAATTGGTGGGTCTTTTAGAATTGAGAAGCAGGCATCTAAGGTTATGGTTTATATTCAAGGTCCTGCTTCTGGTGTTGATTTAATGATTGCTGGACTTCAAATTTTTGCTGTTGACAGAAGAGCCAGGTTTAAATATTTGAGGAGGCAGACAGACAAGGTAAAATCTATGTGTATTTTATATCTTATTAGACTTAAATATGTTTTAATCATGAAAATATGTTTGCATTGTGTTATAATTCTAAAAAAATGGTTGATTTTAGTTTTCATAGATTTTAAGAATAGTTCCTCATCTTTTAGCAGTGACATGATATACATCTAAACATGATCACGATAGAGATCATTCTGAATCAGGTTACATGACTTGTTTATTAGATTAATGTCTCAGGCCATTAGTAAATGGTGATAGATCATATAAAATAAAGTGATTCTTTTGGAATTAAAAAAAGTTGTAGGAATAAAATCAAACTGACTATATTTACAGTTACAAGGACTAAAGCATATGTTACTATCCATTATTTTCATTTAGTTTGTCAAATCCAACATGTCTTCCACTCATACCCCATCCGCCAATACCAGAAGTAGAAAGCAAAAAGGGGTTTAAGAACACAAGTTCAAGTGATTTGCAGATAATTCTCTGGTGCAGGAAATATCTGCCTGGTGGCCATTAGTCACCATACTCGAAACATGTTTAGAAAATGATTGATAGATTGTAATGGGACCGAAATATTGCTTAAAATTTTACTATGTTGTCTTGTCTATAAGATTGAAGCATAATGCATGTTTATCTACCTTTTTCCTACGCCTACGTCTGGTAGGATCTGCCAACTGACATAAATAATTCCCTTTATGAGAAAATAAAATGTTATACGCGGCAGAATAAAAGATGTTATAGGCAGCTTGATAAGTTTAGTCTCTTATGTTCTTTTTTATAAAATCAGACTATAATCCCTAATCCTTTTCCATTATATGCATTATACAATAAGTGATAGTTTGAATTCTTTGTAGTTTTCCCCCGTTTCTCATTTCAACTATTTCGCACTTGCTTCTATGCAGATCCGTAAGCGTGATATTACCCTAAAATTCTCTGGGTTGGATTCAATTGGAAGTCTTGGAACCTTGGTGAGAGTTAGACAAATACAAAATGACTTTCCCATAGGAACGTGCATTAGTAGAAGCAATATTGACAACGAAGATTTTGTAGACTTCTTTGTGAAACATTTTAACTGGGCCGTTTTTGGGAATGAGTTGAAGTGGTATTGGACTGAGTCACAACAAGGGAAACTGAATTACAAGGATGCTGATGAAATGCTAGACTTATGTCAGAAAAACAAGATAGACACTCGGGGCCATTGTATCTTCTGGGAAGTGGACAGCACTGTTCAGCAATGGATTAAATCACTAAATAAAACTGATTTGATGAAAGCTGTCCAAAACCGCCTGAATGACTTGTTGACTCGCTACAAGGGTAAGTTCAGACACTATGATGTCAACAACGAAATGTTGCATGGTTCGTTTTATCAGGATAGACTAGGTAAGGACATAAGGGCAAACATGTTCAAGACAGCACACCAACTAGATCCATCTGCTACTCTTTTTGTGAATGACTATCATGTTGAAGATGGGTGTGACACCAGATCATCCCCAGAAAAGTACATTCAACATATTCTTGATTTGCAACAGCAGGGTGCCCCAGTTGGGGGAATAGGAATTCAAGGTCACATAGATAGTCCTGTGGGGCCTATTGTTTGTTCTGCCCTTGATAAATTGGGCACTCTTGGTATACCAATATGGTTTACTGAGCTTGATGTGTCTTCCGCCAATGAATATGTGAGAGCTGATGATCTAGAAGTTATGCTGCGGGAAGCTATGGCACACCCTGCCATAGATGGTGTAATGCTCTGGGGATTTTGGGAGTTGTTTATGAGCCGGGAAAATGCACACCTGGTGGATGCAGAAGGGGAACTCAATGAAGCTGGGAAAAGATTCCTTGCTCTCAAACAAGAGTGGTTGTCTCACAGCCATGGTTATGCTGATGCGCAAGGGCAATTCAGCTTCAGAGGATTCAGTGGAACATACAATGTGGAAGTTGTGACCTTAGCAAAGATAGTTTCCAAGACATTCGTTGTTGACAAGGGCGACTCCTCACTGGCGGTATCAATCGATTTATAAGCTTCTTCTTCACCTTGGAATTTGTATTTCTTGGTTGTGTTATCTTGTGTTCTGATTTTCAACATATTTTTTTCAATTCTTTGTGTGCTTTGCTGAATACCAAGTTGGTTATGCAATGCTTATGATTGATTGTTGACACTGCCATTGAACCGTTTTCATTTCAACTTGTACAAAGTTGTTATGAAGATTGATGAAAGTTGTGATGAAATTCCTGTATCACTGTCCAATAAAAATAATAATCTCAGTCTAGGGATTCTTTTAATGTATTTTCATACATAGCTTTAACAGGTCTTACTTGTTGCAGAATTAAATCTTATTATTGACTTACTACATGGAGAACACTGAGAAGGAACTATTCCTCTGTGGTGAGCGAGAGAGAGATTTAGTATGGACACCAACTACATAACGATTTTTTTTATGAACACATTAAGATAAGAAAAATAGAAGAAAAAGGAAATAAAACTTTTTGGTAAACTAAAATTAGTTTATATGTAACTCACAAATAAAAACATAGAGAAGTTACATGAAACAAGTTTTACAAATTAGTTTATATAAATTAAATTAAATTTTTAAAATTTAATTATGTGTTTTTTCTCTTTTAAAAAATTTATTTTAGAAAAAATAATCTAAAGGAAAACAAAAGTGAATCGAGTTTATTAAAAAAATAAAAGATTTTATTCATAAATTGATGTGTATAAACTATTTCAGAATATTTCTCTAAATTTATAATTTTTAATTTGAAGATAACTTATTTTTAACTTATTAATAAGTTCATTTGATTTTTTTTTTAATTTTTATTCATTACTTTGTTCAAACATCAATCCCTATGTCAATGCTTGAGTTTTCTACATTAAATCTTACTGGTAGGAAAACTGATTTATTAGGTGGCTAAGTTAATAGTTATCTTTTTCTTTCAAAATGATGTGTATGGGTGGATGATAACTTGACAAGCCACCTTGGAAGCCTTTCTGTATTATGATGTAACTCTTGATCCGATTAATAACAGTGAATGTGCCCTTTAAAGAAATAAAATTACATCTAAACACTGGAAACTTAATTTGTGGAGGTACAATGGTAATTGAAAAGGGTATTTGGTGGAAATAGTTTTAAGTTAGAAATTAGATATAAACCAATTGTTGATGTTGTAACATTGTTTTCTAGGTACTAAATTTGTTTGATGGCTGTAAGAAAGGTTTTTTTTCTAACTGTAGACCATTCGTAAGGATTGATGGGTGTAATTTTGAAAACAATTTAAGGTAGGTACCCTTATTGCAGTTGCTAAGGACCCAAATAACCCATACTTCCCTTTGGCATTTGCTGTAGTGGAGTAAAGCCAGAAAGAGTTGGAGATGGTCCTTGAAATTGCTTCTAGAGTAACATTAGAGATGCTCTCACTAATAAGTGGGTGTTCATGTTTGATCAATAAAATGTATCATATATTTTAAAGATAATTTTTAATTGTTGTTTATTTAAATAAATACAATTAAATTATATTTTATAGTTAAAATCGACTGCATCTATACTAACTCTTACATTTAAAATTTAAATATGTTTTATAACTAAAATCATTCAAATCAACACTAATTCCATATGTATAGGAGACTTGAGTAATTTAATTTTTTTAAATTTAGATATATTTTATTGTTAGAGTCAACTTATATATTCAATGTTTACCTATCAATTTTAAAAATTAATTATATCTTTTATATTTAAGGTTGGTTAGACCAACGCTAACTCCTATGTTTAAAATTAAATATTCATTGTCAGGTTATTTAGAACACCTTCACCTTCATTTGAGAAATAAAAACATTATCTCAGTTTATTTACTATTTCCAATTTCAAAAATGCTCTTTGTAGTCTTCAATCTCGTCCACTCCTCTGTATATTTTTAAAAATTGATTCTTTTTTTTTCTTTTCTTTTCAATTTTTTCTTTCTCCTTCTCATAATATTTTGGACACGTTGGGTTGGTATTCCGAAGCCTTTTTGCATATAACACCAAGGTGAAGTTGACTAAAGTGTAGAGGTCCCCATCATTTAAAGGTCGTGATGAATATTATTAGTGTCATGGTGCTTGAGTGAAGGATGAGCAAAGATAGTGGACGGGATGTGATGACTCCTACAATGATTAGGAAGTTATAATGCAAGAAAATGAGAAGAAAAAACGGGTGTGAGAGGTTTAAATTATCATATTTTGATAACCAGCAGAAAAAAAATAACATTTTAATCATATATTTTTCAAAACAATGTGACTTAAGACACTAATATATATTTATTAATGTAAATTATAAAGTGAATGTTTATTTTGAAAGGTTGTCAAAATATAATTTTCTATTATCAAATACTACACAACAAGATTAACATTTTTGTATTTAGTACCAACCATTTTATAAAAATATTAATTTCAAACTAAAAAATAGCTTTAATTTAATATTTTTAAGATATAAATTGTGTTTTTACTTATTTTTTTATATATAATGTTAAGAGGATTAATAAGATGTAACAACAACATTACTGCTTTGAAAAATTATAAATTTGTCACCAAACTTATATATATAGCAAAAAAACAATCCAGAAACCAACATATTGGCAAATTGTTCTTTAGTCACAAAAGTGATAAAATAGAAAGATATTAGAATTATTATTTAAATAGATTGAATCATTGACTATAAACCGTTGCCACTTATAGAAAATAGATGTTTATTAGACATTGTGGCAGCTACAAATGAAATGGTAGATTGTAATTTATGTTTTAGTTAATTTATGTATAATTTATGTCTTAGTTAATGGAAGTAAAAAAAAAAAAAAAA
>Ga0209700_104920_pt1:15000-23326 | contig 23326 bp, 6 predicted proteins | sample SiratroredBW_FD_187528 | JGI IMG/M metagenome (GOLD analysis project Ga0209700, IMG submission 187528) | Root nodule microbial communities of legume samples collected from California, USA - Siratro red BW (SPAdes) (version 2) | ecosystem: Host-associated > Plants > Roots > Nodule... | reverse complement strand
ATATATATATATATATATATATATATATATATATATATATATATATATATATATATATATATATATATAAATAATGTACTCATCTTAGATATAACTAAAAAATAAAAATAAAGAAAATCATTACAACCTGATATTGTCATAAAAGAAAAAATAAACAGAATTGATGATAATTTGATTCTTGTCATAAAGACAAAATCAAATAATTAATATTTTTTTTCTAACAAATTTGATTCTAGCATAAAGAAAAAAAATTATATAATTCATATTAGTTTTTTTCTATAAGCCTTGTATCTATATCTTCTTCTGAAATTTTAAAAATTTAAATAATGTTGTTCGATACATTGTTTTTAAATTGAGTGACTTATGCAATTGTGAGATAAATTTTTAAATATTGAACGTCATTATTTAATAAATGTGAAATTCTTCTATTTTACATTTTAGCTATTTAGATTAAAATTGGTAATGTAGTTGATTTAAGTGAAGTTATTTGATTTTATTTATTAAAATTGGTTGATGAATATTTTTTTTAAACAACTTGAATATAAAATATCTAATATTGTATATGAGAGAACTAAAAATAAAATTAATCAGGGTCAACAACTGCCCTTAAAATAAACTACAAATTACAGAATGTGAACCTACATTACTAGTAAGGATGAAACTCACTCGTCCATATATAGAAGAAGAAAAAAAGATATTAGTAACATGAATAATATATTTAATAAATTATAATATTTTATTTCTTTAAGCATATGTTTATGGTGGTGAAAGATGGATCCTCTTTTATCATATAACAACATATTAATATATCTTATAATTTTTTTTTGTTGGTATAGTAGGTTGATATATTAATCATCTTCTATCTTGTTATATCAATGAGGCACGCCGTAATATTTTTATGATGATAATCTTGTGAGAATATATAAATACTTTTACTTTATTTATTTTTTTATTACTAATAAAAAAACTTACACGTTCTATTTAAGAGTGTGTAACAAATATGGAAATGATGATTGATAATAAAAATTTTACTTTCTAAAACTTGTACTTTGATGAGTGAACAAATTATAATCTTATGTTCTTAAAATATATCTAATTTTATATGTTTAGTCTTGTTATGATATTAATTATAAGACTCGTATAGGTTTTATGTTGTATTTTGATATTAATTAGTAAAATCTAGGTTTCTCTTAACTTTCTTTTAAAAAATAGTGTTGTATATTAGAGAGTCTTTATACCCATGCATATAAATATCGGTATATTAATTAACTTGAATCATGTAAAATTTTATTTGTTTTAGATTTATGAATTACAGCTAGATAATGTTATTTGTTTTCTCTATCTGGAATTTATTTAGGTATCACAAATAATAGTTACCTCTTGAAAAAAAAATGTATTTGTAAATAAAGTTTAACACTTTTATCGATTCACAACTAAAAATAATTGTGATAAATTCATCTAAGTAGTGACATGTTTTAAATTTGAAAAGAGTTTTATGCAACATTTTATTTAAATTCAATTATGAATTTCCTAGCAACTTATTAATGAAATATTATTTATTAATTAATTATTCCAAAATTAACAAATTTAAAGTAATAGATACTAATTAATGAGTAGGATGTTATATTAAAGCCAAATTAATATTTGGCCAAAATCGGTTGCTGATAAAAAATAAAAAATAGGAAAAAAATCGGTTGATTCCTAATTTCCGCTGAAAAAGGCTGAATTTTTTTTAGAGATTCGACTTCCATCCCTTTTATGGTAGTGATTTGTGCTTCAAAAGCTTATTCTTCTACTTGAGTTGTTCTTGTATTCTTTTTTTTTTTTTTAAATAGTCCTTATATGTTATTTGAATTTTATAAATATAGAGTAAAAGAGTTATCTCTACTCATATAAACAAAATATTTAATTTATTTTTTTTCAATTCATATAATTTTTCATTTTGTTCGTGTAAATCATTTATATGGTCCTGTGGTATTACACCTCTGGATCCTCTTATACTCTCTAGTATTTCTTCACAACCTTTTAATATTCTAAGCACAATTTTGCCTCCCCACAATTGGGACCAAAGTATTCTAGGTAAAGTCTATTATTCAATTGACAATTCATTTAGCAACCCCAAACTTACATATCATCCGAATTCAACATGGGTTAAAGTCTACATCGAATGGTAAAAACCTTTTATACACAGATTTTGGAAGAGAAATTTTGGGTAGGGTTTCAAATTTACATAAATATTTGAATCTTTTCCTCTAAGACTTGATCTTAGGTTTATGGTAAGATACAAAAGATACCTGATATACTGCTAAACCAGAGAACCTTATGATTGTTTATAAGAAGAATGCATAATGGAAGAGAAAAAAATGAGGAGAAAAAATAAATGGACAACGACAAAGCCAAGTTGTCTTAACCTACCAAGGATAATGACAGTGGATTAGGGGTGATGCAAAGAAGGAAAGGAAAGAAGAGAGGTTAATTCGGTGTTTAAATCAATGAGAGAACTGAAAACGCAAGCCTGGCTAATAAACCAAAGAAAAAGATAGCAGATCTAGTGAAACAAGCAAGAAAAAAAAATATTGAAAGGGATGTAAAATATTGTTGTCTTCATAAGTTATAATGCACAAAGTATATATGTACACCATATGTTTCAGAGATTTTTAGCCAACAAATCCAAATTAAAATTGTGTTTTGTGTGAGAGGTGAAGGGGAAATGGGGACAACACAACCGAAGTGATTAATTCAAATCATAAAACTTGCCAACAAACGACAAATTATACCCTCATACCTATGATTATAATCCGGTTATAATGAACCAAAATTTGAAGTTCCATTTGGTACTTGAAAACACAACATTTATGAATAACAATTTTTTTTCACAACAATTAAGTTTTCTGCTAACTTTTGGGTGAACTTTATAAATTTTATGGAAAACTTGTAATAGAGTTTATGTTATGCTTTTACCATAATAGATAAACATGTCTTTTGTTAGGTATGACAAGTCTGAATTAGGTTAAATCCTATCTTCAGGAATTTCACGTATAAAACGAAAGAATTGAATTAGTCGCTCAATCTAGCAATCAAAGTTAGTTCATCCACTGCGGGACAAGCTGCAAAATATTCTTAGTTTCGTAAAGTATTTGCTTCCACGGGTTTTGTCGCTTTGAACCATTGGATAATAGTAAATATAATACAGAAGAATCTATTTAGCTTCTAACAAGGTTTGTTTTAAAATTATATAATGTCAAACCAAACACTTTTGCAACTCCCTAAAATATATTTTATAACACACTTAGAGATCTATCACACACACTTTCCTTTCCTCCCACTCTTGGTTCGTTTTTCTTTAATCTGGTTTTCTTTTTCCCAACTTGATTATTCGATGGTTAATTTAGAAGGATCAAGGTTAGAAGCTTTAGATTTCACATGTTAGAGAGACATAATTAAGCTTATTACATGTACATGACTTAAACAACCGGCCTAATGAATGAAATAATGGAAACAGAAATAAAGAAATATATATAATTAGTTTTTTCCCACTTGTTCGTGGTGGAGTTACTTAATTATAAGAGAGAGATGTTCAACTTCACTCGGTCAAAAGCAATAATGTTAGGATTCCCTTAATTAATTATTCTGCAGAATACCAACAAAACAAGATAAGTAATCCATTTGTCTTAAATATTTGCTGAGCCAGTTGGTTATCTGGGAGCTTCAAGATTGAGTTTTTGTTATAATGTTTTCACATGTTAGGGTTAAACTAACCAAAATTATGTTCCTCCCGAGATGCCAAATCATGGAAAGAAACAAGGAATATGTTAGATGAAAAACAAAATATCATCTCGTAATCCAAAATATATTTGTATTTGTGTTATTGATTTGAGCCTATGATTTATTCATCTCAACAAGGTTAATGCACAACAGACTAATCTAGCAAATCCAACAACCAAGATAAACGTTTTACAGTTGCTCCTAGAAACTGAGTCCTTACAACATACCTAGCCAAACAAAACGAGTCTTGAATAGATAAATATGAGTTCTTCTTCTTCACAAACAATTCAAAGGAAAGAAGGAAATTTAGATAGAACCAATTATATGTATGATATGAATTCAACTTCTCACCTTTGTGCCCCAAAAGAAGCTGGATCAATCAGTAAGATTGCCTTCCACCACCAGAGTTCCCAGCCCAACCATCAACAGGTAACTGAGGCATGTTCAAGGGCAAATTGAAGAACGGAAGCCCTGAAGAAGGGTCAGGGAAAGAGTTATTACTGACTCCACCACCACCACCGCCGCTACCACCTCCTCCGGCAGATGATTGTCCCTGTTGCATCTGCATAGATTCTTCTTCATCCAAAGGCAACCTCTCGTATGCCACATTAGTAAAAGATGAAGCAATAACAATAACAGGCCCAGAAGCCACCAAAGGACCAACCACGTTTCCTCCCACAACCTGGCCCTGTCCTCCACCAAGAAACACGGTCAAACTGGTGGCACCTGGCGGAGCAGGAGGTGGAAGGAATGATCCTGACAGAGACAGGATCTCGAACCTTCCGTGAAGAGTGACAACGGCGCCGGCTGCGGCTGGCTGCCGCAACGTTACATTGGTGACGGTGCCACTCCCACTGAGGACACAGATCCCTCTTTGTCGCTTCCTAGCGTAGGTAGCGACGGAGTCAAACACATCACAGCCGCTACTAACTTCAAGGATGTGAGCCCTAAGGGTGTTTGCACTTTCTCTTGTGATGATAACAGGTGGTTTGGGCTTGTTCTTTGAACCAGGAGGTCTTCCTCTTGGCCTGCGAGCGACAATATCACCAGGACCTTGATTTGTGGTAACTAGGTCAAGCCCTTCGCTGTTGTTAAGGTTGTTGTTGTCTTGGTCTTGTTGGTTCTCATCGTCTTCAAGGTCAGGGCGTTGAAGGCGATGATGAACAAAATGCGATGCTGAACCCAAGTCTATGCCGGCCATACACACAAAGCTCTAAAGAAGTGTAAACAGAAAAACAAAAGGAAATAAAAAAATTGGAGCAATTAAATTAAATAACAGGAATTTAATTAGAATAGTAACATGAAGAATTAAATTATGTACAGGGAATTTTAAAAGAAGTATTAGGAGTGCCCAATGATTCAAACCTCAAAACGAATAGAAAAACAAAGGGATCAATTGAGTACTGCAGAGAAAATGGAATGGGATGAGGTTGGAAGGGAAAGAGAGAGACAAATAAAGTGGGCAACATGCAGCCATTCTCACAACCAGAAAAGTATACGGAACAATAAAATAATGATCATGGGATTAAACTATGTACTTATTTTATTCATTTCTTTGAAAAACACATTTATAAAGTTTTAAAATCATGGGGTGAAGTTAAAATGTTGTGTCTATATCTTTGGAGGATGTGGGGAGTGGGTGAAAGAGAGAGAGAGGTTGGATGATTATTTAGGAAACCTAGGTTACCTTTCGACAAAGAGAAAACCTAAAATATTTGAACCCTTAGCTAATAAGTAATTCTTGCACATGTTGAACGATTACTTTACAAAAAGTAATATAGTGTGTGTGTATGTGTTTTTTCTCTAGGTCATCAATGAACATAAACACAGGCTTGTTGACCCAAGGGCTACAAATAGTTCTTGATCAGTTTATAACAGTTTTTTGACTTATTTCAAGAGGTTTTGACTCGACGTGCACCTCTTCCTATATATATCTTGTTAGGGTTGAATTATTCCCATTGATACCTTCTCTTTGCTTTCACATACCAGCTGGCAAAGGTAAATTACTACAAGTTGTGAAAACTAAATGACTGGTGTGCATTTAAGACTAATTTATTTTATATCAATTTGAAATTTTAAAAAGTTTTTAATGTTTGTAAAATAGGCTCAAGACATATGATCCATCCAATATATATATATATATATATGTTCATAGCTTACTAGACTTTGGCCTACACAGAAGCTCACTGCTAAAAGAAAATACATATACAGTAAAAGAGAGGGGGTATTGGATAAGAAAGAAAAGAAAAAAAAAATCGTAAAGTGTATTTTTGTTTATTGAGTGAACTTTAATTGTCACTTTCCCTAAATAAAACTTAAACGGTCCTTTATAATAACATATTTTTTACCTACTTAATAATGTTTCTTTTTATCCGTTATGGGAATATATAATTTGATGAGAGAAGTCAAAACCCTTTACTTGTAAGCTTAGATTGTGTGTGTGTTTGGATATTGTGTTTCATCTAAACAATCTAGGTTAATTCTTAAGCACGTGAAGCCCGTCGAGCATTATGTTTTGTTAATTTTAGGCATATTAATTTGTTATTCTTCCACAAAGAAAGGTTATAAAACAATTAGAAGATCTTTTTTTTTATCAGCAATTAGAAGATCTTTTATTAGTGTAATTACTAACTATTAAAACATTATTAATAACTATCAATTTAATATATGTCACAAATTTAATAAACTATAAATCACACTTTTCTCTGTTATAAGACTCTCACTTTATGTGCATTGTTTCCTCATTTAATTTGACATGTTATATTATATATTCTCTTTCAAATATTTAATATGTAATATGCATGCTTTAATATATATTTAATAATAATAAAACCTTTTATTTATTTATTTTCTCCTTTTCCAGCCATTTCTTGACTAGCATTGTCAACAATTTTAAATATTTATTGACTGTTAGAATTAAAATGAAAAATTTGGGTGAATATTTTCATCTACTGGGACTCGTTTGGAAATTTGGATCCAAGAATTAGGAGGCTAAACGGATTACATGTAACTTTTAGATGTGAAGGGAAAAGCCAAATATATTACAAAATGAGGCCAAAAAGTGAAAATCTTCATTGGTTGAGCTGTGCAAAATTCAAAACAGAAGGAGAATCCTTTGTATAAATTAGGAGAAAAATGAATTAAAGAAGATATGCCAACACTAGATACCTACGCATGTTTATGGGTGAGAAAAAGGAATAAGTAGATTTCAACACTCTACTTTAGGGTTTAATGTCTCTTGGGCATCAAGAGTATTGAGGAAGTCTCTAAAATCACTTTTCCGATCTGTTTCTCTTTAAAAAAAAAAAAAAAGTGTGATTGGCCAATCTTTTGGGTTCCATTAAGTAGATAACCAAAAAGATAAGACCAATTAGCAACCAAATTTAGTTCGGAGAGCAAATTAGATCTTTCTAATTAGATTTTAATTTTAATAACCATTAAACTAATTTATAGACTGATTGTGTTCCGTGTCTAAAACAGCTTTTAAATCAATTTCTGCGGAAACATATTTCCATGGTCTAAATTGATTTTAATTTGGGGTTTAGGGTATTTTAGTGTTTAAGGTTCTTTTTATCAGTAATAAAAAATAATTATAAATGAGAGTACTGGAAAAGTATTTCAACTTCTATACAAAATGAACTTAGCTGTATAAACTATATATATATATATATATATATAAACTATCATCCGTCAAATTTTGATCCTATAAAATTAAAACTGTTATTAAATTTGAACTTTTACTTTTATATTCTTCTTAGTACAGTCTTCTTTTTGAGACTTTAGCTTAAACTTTTCTCAGTTAAGTTGGTCTAATTTTTCAATAAATTCTTTTTTTTTTTTTTCAAAATCGAGTCATTAATTTTCCCTCTAAACTTTCTCCACTCCATATCTCCATCCAATGAAAAGAATTCCAAAACACGGTGAACAAGAAGTTAGTCTATCATTTATTGTTATATTAACAAAACATTTTAAGCCATGATGATTAAGGTTTAAAAGTACAAGCTTGAAAAAACGAGTAAGTACTTAATATCTTTTCAAGCTTCAAGTTTTTGTTATAAAGAGAAAAGGGGAGATGGTTTTAAAAAGTTAAGAAATAAAGTTAAGACTAATTATTATGTATCAGAGTGTTTTTAAGCATTTAATTGTCCAATAACCCAATTCTGAATAGGAAAATTTCACTTTAGGCATCTTATATCTCATCCAAACTCATGATTTTAGTTGAGTTATATAAAATATTTCTTCCATGTCAACTTTTCTTTTTCTAAAAATGATCTTGTTTCTTTGATTCCAAATTTCTCTTATAACTAAAACTTATAGTTCTTCTAAACCTTGTTTTAAAGTGTATTAAGTTTCATGAGATGAAAGTATTCCTAAGGTAACTATGTTTTACAGAACTAACTCAGACACACTTATTATACATATTCCAGAATATATATAAGGGTTGGAACACTCTTAAAGTATTTCCTTTATTATTCATTCATTTTTTGCTGTTAAAAAATTATACATATTCCAGATTAATTATAGTGTCACTCTCCAACTAAAATAGATGGTTAGTTGTGTC
>Ga0209700_104920_pt1:0-10000 | contig 23326 bp, 6 predicted proteins | sample SiratroredBW_FD_187528 | JGI IMG/M metagenome (GOLD analysis project Ga0209700, IMG submission 187528) | Root nodule microbial communities of legume samples collected from California, USA - Siratro red BW (SPAdes) (version 2) | ecosystem: Host-associated > Plants > Roots > Nodule | place... | reverse complement strand
TAGCTTGTTACAGTTGTTTATTTGATAAAAGTAAATAATTCAAGCTTCATTATTTAAATGAATTAAACTTAAAAATCTTAAAACTTTAACATTCAAAACTACTATTACTGTTGAGGATTCGATTAAGTGAAGATGTTGAAAATCCCTTAATTTTTAATTAAAAATAATATAATATTTATAAAATCTGCAAGTAAGTTAATAAGTTAAAATCATACTAAATTTGTTCAAATTAATTTAATACATGAAAAGAGATGAATGGTAAAGATAATAATATTAAAATTGATGTGAAAAAGATAGTATATAATCATGGAAATATTTAGGTTTATCTAATATTAGAATTAAGATGTAGTAAAGACGATGGAGAAAAAATAGAGGAAGTCAGACACTACCATTATAAGAGTTTTTAATTTATTTAAGGTTATGTTAACTACAACATACTAAAGTCTATCACTCAATCTATACAAGAATTGATTAGTTAGTTTGAGCTAAGTCTAGTTTGATCTAACTATAAATAACAGTCAACCTAATCTAGTTGAATCGAAAAAAATTATTAAGTAATCCAACAAAATAAACTTCCTAAAACTTGTTAGAATGAACGATAAAGGTGACTATTATTATAAACTTGGTTAGCAAAAATTGAACATTATCCGAACTTTATCGAAAATGTTAAATTGATTTTGAAGGTATTTTTTTTTTTTCGTAATTGACAATAAATTACATTTTTTCATGAAAATGTAATATACATATACATATATATATATATGTACATATATATATGTAGTAGTCTAAAAATCTTTAATTTCGTGTATCACTTTATTTTATTAATAGATAACCATTTAGTATTAAATTCCATATTAATATAGTTAAAACATATTTATAATTCTTTTATCAAAGCTATATAAATAAGTTAAAATAAACTAAACAAATCAAACTCAATTGTTTTTTTTTTAAATCAAACAAAATATAACTTTCAATTACATAAATAAATTAAGTTTGATTATTCAATTATTTTCATAAGTCAAATCCAATATTACTATACAAGTCGATTCAACTAGTCCATGTCCTGATATAACCATAACCCTAACCATGTCATCAAACAATTGTAACAGACTTTAGATGAACTAATTCCACTGATCTTTATAAATACTCCAACCAAAATTATTGCTTTTAAAAGTGCAAAGACTAACAAATTTTAACTGTCCTGATTATAAACATTCTGAAGAATCAAATAACAAAAATATATCAGACACTAAAGACACAAGCAACATAAGGGAAATAAAAATTCCTAGTACCACTGAATGTCCAGCAGTGAATGAGCATCCCAAACTGGTAACAATTAATTTTCCAGCCCCCCAGAACAAAATGGCAAAGGAGATAAACTATCTATGGGGTCTTCATTCCAACGAACAGATTATATCAAAGTATGAGGCACTCAAACAGACTCCAATCTTTTATTATATATAATGAATATGCTGGATAGAAGAAACAAATATTGTTGGATGAGAAAGCTAATAAATAAAACAATTGCCATGATCATTACAAGATGATTGAATACGTGACTAAGATATGCCACCTTGCTACATACATGTCATCAGTTACCGGCATCTCGGCTGTAGTACTGATCAAGAGTCTTTGCAGGAATACGATGGAGAAGTTCACGAGGGAAAATCCGCAGCAAAGTCCATGCAAGATCTAGAGACTGGAAGATATTGCGTGTGTCATAAGCTCCTTGGGTAACAAACTTCCTCTCAAACTTTTCCAAAAATTCCAAATACAGCTGTTGATCAAAAGGAATAAAAAATAGTCAGTAACAATCTCACTATACTCAAAAAAGGATGTCAAAGAGAAGAATAGTAGAGACCAGATCCTCAGATGAAAGTGCTTCTTCTCCAACCACGGCTTTCATTGCCTGGACATCCTTTCCAATGGCATAATTTGCATAGAGCTGCAAAGAAACAAAATAACACCAGTCAGAAGGTTTATAAAAAGTAAAAAGTAGCAATGTGAAAACAAAACAACAGTAGACCTGGTTGGAGACATCAGCATGATCCCTTCTTGTCATTCCCTCACCAATAGCACTCTGCAGAGGAAACATCATAACTTAATTTTAGAACAATGATGTTGTTGCTTTTAACCAGAAAAAAAAAAAAAAAAAAAAAGCTAACAGAATTTTAACATCAGACAAAAAAGATTTAACCTCACCTTCATCAAACGAGACAATGATGGAAGGACATTGATTGGTGGATATATCTGCCAATGCAAAAGGAATTGAATGTTCAGTTTCAAGCTAATATTTCATAAGCAATTTGCAAAGTGGATTTACACTTATTTGATACACAAATAAATCAATTATGAGGCAGATCATTTAAATAAAAAACTGGTTTCATTTAGTAATGCGAGAATGAGCATAATAATTCGCTATTGATATTACAGATGAGCCGTCTTTGGTCATCGCATTCCATTTTAAATTTTAAGTAGTGTTCGGTAAACGTGTTAAAATGAGATGGAACAAAAACAAATTTAATTTATTTTTGCTGCATTTTGAAAATAGCATAGAATAGAACACGAGGAAAAAATAGGGTATTTCGTTCTACCAAGGGGAACCAAAAATAACAGAACAGAACAGAATGCTATGTGATATTGTATCCACAAGTCAAGCACTGCCTCACGCCCTGTTTGGCAGGCAGGCAGTGGATGGAACTAATGGAATGTGTTTGCTATCATTGATTTTGAAGAGAAATAAGTTTAACATTTATGATTCCAACTAAACTATTTTTAATTTATTTCTAATTTATCTATCTCCTCATATCTTCTTTATTTCTCTTCAACCAAACACCTTTAATTTTCACTTTATTTCTCATCTATTTTCAGTCATCTTTTTTATTTCCATCTCCTCTATTTCTCCCCTCTCAATCAAAAGGACCCTTAATGTGTCAATGCAAATATAAAATCAAACCATTTCAAAATATTTGTTAAGGCAACGAAAAGTTAAAAAGAAAATTTACATGTTGGGGAAAAGGTACTGTTCTTCAAGTAATATCATGTGTCAAAATATTAAGATTCATTCTACACCAAATTCTATTGTACATAATTCAGTTTACTACTAACCAGCATTTTATACAATATTATAACAACCAAAAGCTTAAATAGAACCCACCTGCCTGTTATACAACTGCCTGTCAATATATATCTGTCCCTCAGTGATGTATCCCGTAAGATCGGGAGTTGGATGCGTAATATCTGTACAGAAGAAGTTTAAGAAAGATAATCATCAGACAGAATTTAGAGCGTATAATGCAATACAGCCGAGGAGATTCAATAATATTTCATACCGTCATTAGGCATGGTTAGAATAGGAATTTGTGTAATAGAGCCTTTCCGCCCCTCAATTCTTCCAGCACGTTCGTATATTGTTGCAAGATCTGTATACATGTAACCCGGATACCCACGTCTACCGGGTACTTCTTCTCTAGCAGCAGACACCTGCAGGATCCAGAAGGGATCAGTATTTCCAGGGTCAATTCTAACTGCTTGCAAAAAAACCTAGTTACTTGTTATACTCAGAAAAAAAAAATGGAGAAATAAAAGTTCATTAGCAATTATTATGCAACTAAAATATTATTTGTACACAAACAAAGGAAACTATAATACTAAGGGAATGATAGATGCTACAGAAGATTTCACATCTCTTTGATTTTCTTTTGCCACATCATTGAAGAAGTTACAGTTTTAGATTTAGATACATTACCTCACGAAGAGCATCAGCATAAGAGCTCATATCAGTGAGAATCACAAGAACATGCTTGCCACATTCATATGCCAAATATTCAGCAGTAGTAAGAGCAATACGAGGAGTGATGATACGCTCAATGGTTGGATCATTTGCCTGTAATAAATCACAGCAGCAAGAGATATTTTTAAAGATCAGCAGCTGCATACAGGTCATGAAATCAAAATTTGAAAATAACACTACGATCATCCACAAAAGCAAATAAATAAACATTTGTAGGGTCACAAATCCACCAAATGGTACTTCCTAAATTATTTTCTATTTCAAAGTTTTACAAGTAATTCAGCTTAACTAGACAAGATTTGTTTTGAACTAATCATAGACATCATCACTACTAGTGTGTATCAATTTGTCTTAATTGAACACAATTATCAGATTACAATAATCTTATGACACTCTCCAGATCGGGAATAGATGCAACATACCAAAGAAAAATCAATAATATTATATTTGTTATTCCAATTACTAGACATTATTGCTACAGGGCCATGTTTTTCTTTATTGCCTCGACCACAGAAAATATTGCAAAAAAGAAAATTGAGAAGGCAAGAAAACAAATAAATGTGAAAAAAAGAACAATTGCATACTGGTTCTAAAGACTACCAGATTAAGGAAAAGGGTCACTCTCTCCATCGAGCCATTCTCCTCAAAGTCACGTTTGAAAAACTGTGCAGTCTCCATGTTCACTCCCATGGCTGCAAACACAATGGCAAAATTGTCCTCTTCTCCTCCTCCGTGCTGTATTCATCCAAGGTTTGATGCAAAAATTAATTTCTTCATCTTATTCGTAAAGTAATAAGTTCCACTAAATGAATAAGCAAAAGATAGCCTTACTAATTTGAAGGCAATAAGAAGAAAGCTAGATAACTAAATAATCTGTAAGGGATATAAAACAAAAAGCAAGATCATTTAATAATTACATTTCAACTATTAAGGACATAAAGGTAACAGTAATACAATACTTTTGTTTCAAGGAACGTGCTTAGTAGTCAAGCAAGAAATAATACATGTGTAGCAAGCAAATACAGGTTTAACCTTTTTGTTAGAAATTTACAAACAGAACAGACGTTTTAAAATCCACATTTATTGATGAAAGTAACCACATCTTACAATAGACCTGTTACTATACAACATACAAAAACCTTCAAGCAACAAAACTATTGGTAAATAGAGGTACAAGGAATGAACTCAACTTTTATTGTAGAAATAAATTCGTTAAAAAAAAGCACAACTCATCAACTGCATGAAAATCTGCAACTAAAGTTATGCGCACAATGAGCGTTAACAGGAGGGGCGAGGTAAAAAATTACAGCCAAGGACAATATGTCAGCCAAACAAGTTCATTTTCTTTTCACGTCCTCAAATGTGCAGCTGAATGGTGCACACATTAAAATTGCCAATGCTAAGGAAGTAATAATTCAAAAAGTGAAGTCCTAAACTTATAATTCAGGAGCATTTAACATAGTAAATTCACTTTAATATATTGGATATACCTCGAGAAGATTATCAGACTTTTCTAGCCGCTTGACTAAGCCAGCCTGACGGCATATCTGTGCGGCAATTTCGTTATGGGGGAGACCAGCAGCTGAGAATAGAGGGATCTTTTGACCTCTAGCAATAGAATTCATGACATCAATGGTAGATATTCCTGTCTGTATCATTTCCTCTGGATAGGTTCGTTCACTGGGGTTGATGGAACTTCCTGAATTACAGCGAAAATATTAGAAAAGGAAAATAAAAACAAGTATATCAGACCTCCACACAAGAAATTATATACCTGATATGTCCAAGTAAGCCTCCGGCAATATGGGTGGACCATTATCAATTGGTTTTCCAGAACCATTGAATATGCGACCAAGCATATCCAGTGATACTGGAGTTTTTAACACCTGTGAACAAAAACAATAATAAAAAAAATGGGAGTCAACAGTTAAACTGATTCAAAGCAAAAAGGATTCAATAATCAACAACATCGGTAAATTGGTAGAAGGGAATAAAGTAATCATAAGGTAATCAGATTGGAATGGATAAAACTTCCGAAATTATCCTTCTAGAACAAACTTAATAGGTAAATAGTAGACAGAAGCAGAACTTTAAAATGCAACAAATTTGGCAAATCACAATCCTTCCTCTGTTTTCTTTTTGGAAGCTTATCTATTCAGTTATCAGGCTAACCAGTAAATATATCAAGATACCCTTTCAAAAACAAACTCATAATGCAAAAAAAATCACTTAATCAATATGGATACCAAGGAAACCACACTTCACTGTTTTCTCAACTACAGTTTAGAAATGCCTATGGGATTACGATTCCATACAAGGATTCCTCATATTTATTTACAATTATAATTTAGCAGAGAGAAAACTGAAAGTCTAGCTACTGATTGACCCAATTCTACATTAACAAATACCAAAATAAAACTCTCAAACTAACAGTTGACATGTTATCTAGGTCCTATACAATTGGAATTACAATGTTCTAAACCAAGTACCAATCAACAGGTACATTGACAAAAAAATTCAAACAAATTTCACACACATAAATTTAAATTTAATTTAAGTAAATAAGTAAAAAAAAGTATACCTCTCCAGTAAATTGCACAGTTGTAAATTTATTGTCAATCCCAGATGTACCCTCAAAGACCTGTTAAATGGTACAAAATGGTAAATAAGCAAGCCTGCTGTTTGCGATAGAATCAGTTAAGAATAAACAATTGACAGAGAAAACATTTGACATTGAAGTCAATACAGACACATGAACAAAGTAGACAACAATGAAAATTATAAAGAAATCATCATATCAAAGATAAGGGTGAAGTATCTCCTCATGACAATCGCCGTATGAAACTACCATCACCACCAGTCTCAAAAGTAACAGAACATATCGTTAGACAAGCTACCATAGGGCAGTAGGCACTCACCTGAACAACAGCTTTTTCACCATCAACTTCAAGCACTTGTCCACGCCGAGTAGTTCCATCCCCTAAGCGAATATTAACAATCTCTTGAAATTTGGGTCCCTAATGCATTCGATCAGTACAAAATTCAGTCACCATATAAAAAAAGTTCAAAATCATAGAATAAGCAATATGAAGGGCATGGCAAATAGTGTATTCCACAGTGTCCATTACCTTAACTTTATCAAGAATGACCAATGGCCCGGCAACTCCAGACACAGTTCTGTATTCTGCAGCACAAAGAGACAACCCACAAGGTTACCAATTAAAAAAAAAAAAAAAAAAAAAAAAAACCGATCAATTCAGTACCCTTTAAAAAAAAACCTTTTTTTCTCCATAATGACAGAATAGTGCAGTTTGCTGATTTACCCAATATTGGTGCATTTATCCCCAACATGATAATAACAAAACTAACGCCAAAAAATAAAAAATAAACAGAAACGTCACCGACCCATTCCAATCTCCAAGGTTCCCTCCTCCGCATCATGAACGTTTTGAGCCACACCCATTTCTGGAACTGGAAGCAGGCAGCGTTACGAAGAGTCAAAACGTGAAAACAGAGAGTGAGAAATTGAGGCACAGCAAGAGGAAAAGCATGAGAAGAAAAGTTGTGAGTGATTAGAGTGAGGAGAAAAAAACACAAGAGAAATGAAGGAATGAAAAGAGTGAGAAAAACCTGAGAAGAGATTGATTTGAAGAGGGTAACTGTGTTGGTTTGATCTGAAGATGAAGAGAGAGAAGAGAGAGATGTTGATGTGTTTGTATGTGATAGATCTAATTGATGGGCCAAACAAATTCAGGAAGCATCCTGGAAATAACAATTATTGTCAGGACAGATCATAATTTTAAATATATGTCAATTTTACTATTATTTTCCTTCTTTTCATTATTATTCATTTCTAAATTTCATCTTTTTTTAATTTTGATTTTATTTTTTCTCATTATTGTGTTTAGAACTCGAGAATAAAATTAATTCATATTTACTTTCCTTTCTTATTCAATGGAAACATTTTTACAAGAATTAAAATTATGATGAAATTTTAAAACAACCAATACCTAGTGATTAATTCTTATTGAAGTTTAGTATGGTTGAGATCAAAATACTTTTCATTTAATAATATATTTTGTATTTATATGCTAACTTGACATGTAATATTAATGAAAGCATTAATATCCACAATATACTAATTTTGTTTAGATGGTGAATCAAGGGTGGATTAAAAATATAGTTAAAATATTAGGAAATTAAATTTGTAAGGAAAATACATCCCCACAATTTTTAAAATTCTAAAACATTTTATATTGTTTTTTTTATTCCCTTTTCAATAATAAAACAGCAATATTTTAGTTAATGTTTATGTACAAAGTTCTCAAAAACAGTAAAATAAATTGATTTAATTGACTGACTTATTATAAATTTTTAATATTTTTATTTAATTCTTATAAGCACAACTCATCAATGAAATGACATTATTGGAAATAAGAATATCATGCACAAATTCATGTTTGATATTGTATAAGATCCATCCTCAATTCCTATTAACTTGTTATGAGTGAAAACAGTTTATGGTATGGTAAATTTGAAAAAAAAAATGACTAAAATATCATTAAAGAGCCTAGTGTGAAACTCGTGTGCAACCAATTGGTCCAAATAACATATCATAATCTTCAACTGAGTGGTATAGCCTAAAAATTAATATTTTCTGTATTTTAAAATAATTAAGTATATTTTTAAAAATTTTAATAAAATAAAATTCATATTTCAATAATTAAAAAAAAATCAGTACTATTATGTTTTTAATAAAATAATATTCATCTTATTCTTTTATTTTTATTTTGTATTTTATTTAAAAATAATGTATTGAATAAAATTTAAATAAAAAACATGGAGGAATGTGAAAACTGTAATACTCTAGAAAATAGTTATAGAATAAAATTTAATTTTAGAGATAAATTTAATAACAGTTAAATATTTTTTTAACAGAAGAGTTGTTTAAGTAAATAAAAATTGATTATTTAGATTTTATTTTATAACAACCACCAACTCTCTCTCCCTAAGAAGATATTATCTCTCTCTAAGAAGATATTTTATCTCTCTGAAAAGATATTCTGTTTTATTCTAATAAAAACTACCAACTCCCTCTCTCTCTTTCCTTTAGAAGATATACAGTTTCATTCTTATGAAAACCACCATCTCTCAAACAACTCTTTAGAAGATAAACAGTTTTCATTCTTTAGAAGATAGTTGCATGTATGTTTTTATAAATGTTTGTCTCCTTTGAAATATAACTTTATTTATAATGTTGATATTTGGTAAGGGAAGCTACTTTAAATGTTTTTAATAAATATTATAATTACTTGTTTTGTGGATTTGGGTGAGGGAAGCTAGTGGCATGTTTTTTTTATAAATGTTTGTTTATCTAAAATTATGATATTTTGTAAGGGAAGTTAGTTTGATTGTTTTTGATATATATTGTAATTATTTATTTTATTAAATATAAATTGGATGAATTTGAATTGAATGAATGTTTATGTATGGTATGATGTAGTATCAATGTTTGTGTTTGTGAATGATGTGGTGTGTGATCGAGACTACCCGTATCCTGACTCTACTAGTCATTGGAATCATAGATGATGATGACTAGGTGGTGAGAAGGAGGTTCACATCCTGACTCTACTAGTCATTGAAATCATAAATGACGATGACTAGGTGATGAGAGTCGAAGGAGGTTCACATTCTGACTCTACTAGTCATTGGAATCATAGAAGACGATGACTAGCTGGTGAGAGTCGAAGGATGTTCACATCCTGACTCTACTAGTCATTGGAATCATAGATGAAGATGACTAGGTGGTGAGAGTCGAAGGAGGTTTAATCCTGACTCTAATAGTCATTGGAATCATAGATGAAGATGACTAGGTGGTGAGAGTCGAAGGAGGTTCATATGACTGCGCCACGGTGTGAAAAAAAACCGGTTGGACCAGATTATGTGGATTAACAGATTCACGTGACTGCGCTACGGTGTAAAAAAGAACCGGTCAGACCAGATCATGTGGGTTAAAGGATTCATATGACCGTGCTACGGTGTGAAAAAGAACCGGTCAGACTGGATCATATTGATTGTGTTTATATGACTACGCTACGGTGTGAAAAAGAACCGAACAGACCGGATCATATGGATTGAGTTTATATGACCGCGCTACGGTGTGAAAAAGAACCGGACAGACCGAATCATATAAATTAAGTTTATATG
>Ga0209700_104919_pt1 | contig 23330 bp, 10 predicted proteins | sample SiratroredBW_FD_187528 | JGI IMG/M metagenome (GOLD analysis project Ga0209700, IMG submission 187528) | Root nodule microbial communities of legume samples collected from California, USA - Siratro red BW (SPAdes) (version 2) | ecosystem: Host-associated > Plants > Roots > Nodule | place: USA... | reverse complement strand
AAAAAAAAAATAAAAGTGAAAAAAAAAAAGAATACAAACATTATATATAGAGAATTGGATAAGGTAAAAACTAAAATTCAAATTAAAGTTGCTTGTTAAACAAAATAACTTTAGAAATGAGTTACGAATACTGCATTATTTGTAAATTCTCTTTTACAAAATATTTAATTTTTACTTTAATTTTTTTTTGGAAAATTTGAGAAAAAGAAATACAGAGAATATCTTACTATTTATTAAATTATACCGAATTGAAAAATATAGAAAATAATTGAATTGTTTCAAAAAGAACTTAACTAATTTGAAAAAAAACATAAACTTAATTGCTTTATTACTTTAGTTTTTAAAAATTAAATTATACTATTAAACTAAATTTAACTATTACTTATGAAATTTAAAAATATATCTTAAAATAAAAAGTTCTTTGATAATAGTCCAAATAGGTTAATTAATAAATACGACTCTTTCAACTCACACTTAAACTCTAATAAAATAATAATAAAGGAAAAGTTAAAGTACTTTGGTAATGAAGGCTAGTTTCGAATGCATTTACTTGACAATGAAGGCTAGTTTCCAAGTCAAAATTTGCCATTTTCAATCAAACACTTCATGCCTTGATGTGTGATAACATCCCTCCCACTAATATGCTCTCTGCTGCCGACAATCTTGAATCCTATATTATCCCTTTCAAGATATCTTTAGAAAAGAAAAAATGACAAAAATCTATCAACAACTAAATGCCCTAATAAGTAACAATCTGAAAACAATTTGTCGCTTTAATTCATTGATATCATTGTTAGTAGTTTATTATTCAGACCATTTTATGTAAAACAAAATTTGACCAAATCAGTTTAGCACAGAAGCAATAATCACCCTTTCACTCTTATATAATGTTATGAGTTTTTGTGGTATTGTGTTGTAGTAGTTCAACAAGATAAACCTAAATGGAAATTTTATGGCTTTGAAATGTAGTTATGTAGACATAAAATATCAACACGCTTGTTTTTAAGTTTTAAATTTGATTCACCGCAACCACTTTGCTAAGTAGAAAGAGACTTTGCATGGCTTGGAGCAAGTAATCCACAGAAAAAAGTGTTCAACGAGTTGTTGAGATGGCAAAATTTAAAGCAAATGAGTTTCATGAGATCTACTCGTGTTTATAAAATACATTAAAAGTGATATCTAGTCTTCGGGGATATATATATATTATAATTTTCAAGAGATCATTTTCCAATGGCAACTGGGTCTTTGGGACTCTTTCTTTCAAAAATGAAATTATTTTAACTTTTTAAGAAAACCACAAGGAATTTAAATAATGAATCCAAAATATACATACCAGCTTCTGTCCCCTTTCCACAACCACATGCCAGAAGACAACATAGTTAATTAACATATATATATTGATTCTTCCTAACCCAATGCTATTCTCTGTTTGCATTGGAAAAATATATAGTTCATTTTAAAAAGAACCATGAGAACATGCATTTTTTTTTTTTTCAGAAATTAATCGCTGAAGATAATAGCAAGGCAAACAAAACTTTTAATGCACATTCATCTTTCTATTTTTATTCATAATAGCATATGGAAAACAAAATTTCCTGTATTTTAGTTTAACTCTATTGATTTTCTAAACCTTATAACTTTTGTAATATTAGAATAATAAGTTTTACTGAAACTTGTGTTAAAATTAATTTAATATTACCTTAATTATTTATTCATTGTTCCGATATGCATTCAAAATATTTTACTACACTAGAGCACTTTACACCCAACCTGCAGCAACTAGCTTTGCTGGTACGCAGTTTTGACCAGTTATCATAGTTTAATTTTTAACCATTAAATTCGTAACTTTGAAACTTATTAATCCTTCAGTACAAGAAATTTGGTCCCACACGTTACTTCATACCCATCATCTGCTTTATGTCATTCATGAGAAAAATGCAAGCAAACAAAAATCAAAGCTAACCCCTGATTAAACTAATAAACACAGTAACTCTAGTCTTTACGAGGAAAGTTATTTAACAAGTTGTGCGCTGCCCAATGATCCAACGGAGGTGAAGGCTCTTTGGAGTGGCCAAATAATCACACTTTTCAGGGATTTTCACACAGTTATTTTTTTTTATCATGTCATTCGCCCACACTATATATCTATAAATTGATTTATAGATAAAAACTATTCAGTCGTTCTATATATTGTTGATTTTTAAATTATACTCTATTATCATCGAATAGATTTTTCAATTAATCATTAAATCAGTTTTCAAACTTAATGATAAAGTTTAGCAAATTATAATCAAACCATACCTATTTTATTCAAAATCAAGGGTGCTCCTACTGATTATGGTAAATGGATTCATCGTAACTGGTGAAGGTGCGTGTACAAGATGTTGTCTATCGAACAGTATCGTGAATCGCATAATCCATTACCTTACACACACACACATATATATATATATATATATATATATATATATATATATATATATATATATATATATATAATTAGTATACCGCCAAGTTAATTATGTGACAGACAATTGCTCGTGTTTGTCCCTCATAATGGATGCATACCTACAGACACTACCAGTGCTCGCGCTGAATTTTATTGACAATTTACGCTGTAATAACATTATATATAGCTAAGGATTTCTAATTTATCTCAGTTATTTAAGGATTCGCGTGGTGCACGTCAGTATGCATCTGATTCTGTCTTTTCTTCAATTTTGTTCTTATACTCGTATAGTATTCGTACAAAAAATTGTTGTATTGTACTAAAACACAGAATATATAGTTTATTCATTTCATTTTGGTTGTCTTCATATGTTTTAAATTTATGAGACATCGATCCCTACTGAAATGCAATTCTTATGTTGATCATAACACTTTGTTGAATGAAGAAAACAGTTTCATTACTTTCAGAAACTCTAAGCCGCTTAAACTTTCGATCTTTTTAGTTTAGCAATTATTTTGTGTAAGTAGAAAGATTCTTCTGTACAGTTTTGACGGCAACGCCTCATGGTAATGTTTAGGAGACTCTGATCTAATGGAGTCCAGCAAAGAGGAGATACAATAACATTTATAGTATTGAAATTAATCTGCTATTACAATAGAATTGAGGATTCAGTAACATAAACCCTACTCGTTTAAGATTGGAAGCCATGATAAGTAGTGCAGTATACAAAAAAAAGTAGTGCAGTATAATTATATAACTTTTTAATGAGTATGGTGACGATGATTTGGTATAGGCTATTGAATAACTACTTAAATTCGAAAGTTCGAAATCAGAACAAGAAAAGAGGAATCAACTACAAGGTAAGCAAGTTAAAGATATGATGCACTTCATTACTATAAGAATCAGTTTGGCACATACAATCTATCCAACTAGCCACGTTTCTTAACACCAAGCATACACAAAAAAAACAGCTGCAACATGTCACAGAAAATCTCCAAGAAGTACCTTCTTGAACATGGATGAAGCGCACCCTCGCGACCTGGCATTACCAAAACACAAACTCGAACTAGTCACCTCATACAGATCTTCATCTTCTACACCCTTCCTCGAGTGTATCATCGGAGAAGATGGCACGGAATATGATGTGGGCCGCGGTGAGGAGAATGACAAAGATGACGATGATGAAGAAGAGGGGGAAGAAGAAGAATAAGACCAAATATTTTGTGATCCAGTTTGTGAAGGAGCACCATCTTTTCTAGTAGCACGTTTGGGGAATAGAGTTTGCAAAAAACTAGATTTTGGTGAGTTCTTATTCTTGACCTTGGGAGTGGTCTTTTTGGTAGCATTTTGGAAATAAGATGGGGGTGGTGTGAGAGGAGGGAGAGAGTTTTCTTTGAATCTAACCTTCGGAGTGCCTGGTTGAGATTCCCACACAAAGGGTACCGAAGCAGATTCAACATGGTAAGCTTCATTGGAGAGATTGGACAGATCCCTTGCTAGCTTATCATGATCAAGGAACATCACCATGTTCTTCTCTTTCCTATGAGGCCTTTGTACAACAATGCTAGAAGGCCTTTGGAGAGTGTTATTAGAAGGCTTTGACATGCTTAATTACAAGCTAGCTAGGCTATGTAGCTGTGGCTGAATAGTGTGTATATTGTGTATATATGACTGTGTTGAAGATGGGAAAATGCAAAAGAGACATGTTCAAAGGGTTTTGGTGATGTGAGGGAGTAGTTTAGTGCTTTTTTTATGTTAAAAATGGGAATCTATAGCCATGAGGTTGGCGATTGGTAGTGGGTGGTGTGTATGTTTAAGTGGTTTCCACATTCCAGTGGAATTTGCGATGGTTGAATATATTACAAAAGAAAGGTAAGTCAACTATATACAATTGTGGCAGGTTAGTTAATGGCGCTTAGTTCACGTAAAGATAATAAAATGACTCTTTAATGATTAATTGCTTATATGTTTATAGTTCCTACGATCGAGTCAGATCGATTTCATTTCTTTAATAATATTCAATCAAATCATCTATAATGTAAGTGTATGAACAAAGGATGAAGTGGAACACAAGGCTCTAATCATGCCACTATTTCTTTTCTTTTCTTTTTCAATCTCATCATATTTACTCATATTTTGAGTCATCATATACAATACAGTAGTGCCAGAAACCCTAGAAGGACACAGTCAAAGCCAGAATATTGCTGACATATTGTAATAATAAAATTAGAAAAAAGAGCTTACATATTTTTTAAGTATAAAATAACTTATACTCTCATCTACGAATAGGTAATCCATAAATAAATGACAATGTAAAACAGTTTTAGATTATCATCAGTATATAGCCATCAAATCACATGTTTTCAAAATTGATCCATGTGTTTTAGTTGGTGCAATGTTTATCTTAATGTGAGTTAGTTGAATATAATATGAATAAGGAAGAATGATTATGGTTATTGAACCTTAAGTCATGTTGTAATAAGAACCACTGAATCAATGAGAAACTTTTCTTCAAGAAACAAAAGTGTAGAGATACAGCATTTCAATTCAAAAAGCTATACCAAAAAACTCATTTCCATCTAAACAGCAGATAGTTTAACTAATCATAACTCTCGATTAGTTTCTGTAATATTTAAGGATATCTCTGAGAGAAACGTGTCTATGTAACATCTTAACAAATAGAGTGAATAATTCAATATCTTAACAACCGTGTTAATTAACTTACATTGGTCAAAACATATTCTAAACTCTTGCTATAATATGCTAAAAAAACGAATGAGTCACAGTTCCACTAAGGTGCTGCTTTTAGTTGGTCTTCTGAATTAGTCTTGCATTAAATCGTATACAACCTATGGTTAAAAAAACATCCCTTCCCAATGGGGTTATAGATGTTTATTATTGCATTACGCAATTCAATGTTTATTAGAGTACAAATTATCTTAACCAACCATCTCAAGAGCAACGCCAAAGACAAGCAAAGAAAAACATGGCGTATGGCAATACCAACCCTAATTAATGAATAGAAAGAAAGACGAAGAAGGACACGTGCTACTCCTTCTCGAACCACGTGCCTTGTCAGGTCTCTTATACTTTAATTGTTTTGGTCAACTATTAGATCCAATGCTTCTTTTCCCTCTCCTGCAGGCCAATAAGGAACAATTATAGTTCTTAATTTAGTTTTGCATTTAGTCAGAATTATGAAACTCTTAACGAAAACATTATTTATTTATTGCCATGTGATATGGATCACCAATGTACCAAAGAAAAGTGTGAGTGGTTTGTGTTGTAAAGACAAGGATGAACAAAGATGCATGTTACCCACTTTCCAATGGCACTTGCCCAACAACATCAGTTAGCCCGTCACTGTCACTGTTAGTACCAATCCTTTGTAATTTAATGGAATGCTTACATTTTATTAGTTGAAAGAACAGCAAGACTACAAAAGTGATGAGAAGGCACAAATTGAGACTTGAATTGTGACTAGCTAACGGCATCTCACAGTAACTTAGATCAGACTCTGGAATTTTGATCTCACCATCTATCAGAAAAAGTGGAACTTTATTAGGAACTCGTCAAAGTCCACTTCTCAAGGGAAAACGACGGATCCTCAGTAGTTTTTCTGTAACGAACCAACCAAGAAATAAGAATACACAACGAATCTTTGGTCTTCTTCTAGATTATTACCAGCTAAGTTTTATGTGCAGATCGCGTTCCTACATGATGTAAAATATCCCATGTTGTTGCAATTGTTTAGTTCCGTACTTAAACTTGTTATCTTGGCATTTATATATATAAACCATGCATTTTATTTTGCATTCTTGAAGAGAAACATGGTGGTTGTTCATAGGAAATTAATACACAGGTAAGATCGATCAACAAACCCCCAATGTATGAGATAAAATGAAGTCCCCCTTTTTAAAAAAAAAAAAAAATCAACAAAATCTGAATTAAATTTATATAAATCAAAATCGTCAGTTGTTATAAGCTTTATGGTACAGAAATTTCAATCGCTTTTTATAAAAACTATATATATATATATATATATATATATATATATATATATATATATATATATATATATATAATTTATAATCCATAATTAATTAAATGGAAGTACACACATAAACATTAGTGTCCAATATTTCTAGCTTGAAAGTATGGATTAATGAAAAAAAAGACAAAAATAAATTAGTTTTTGACCATGAAAGCCTGTAGCCTATAAATCATTTTGAGATCTGACTTAGTATTGTCTTATTAATCATAAAAAAATGGCTAAGTACATTTTTTTTAAAAGGTCATTTTAGTAGAGTAGGAGATATTGCATGCTTTTAGAAAACCATAGCTGATCTATTTATAAATAATATTCTTTTTTAATACAAAACCATTTAATATATAATGTTATATCATTATGTTTTTTATTCGACTTTTTTATGATGGTTATACAATGCCATATGTTTTTGTAATTTTAACTGAGTTACTGGTGATAGAGCTATTGGCTCTTAAAGCAAGTTGACAATGTGTTGTGATTGGTCCAGTAGCCTATAAATCTAGTAGTCATTGATTCATTAATAAGTAAGTCTATTGACATATTCGAAAATGTTTTTTTTCCTCTTTTAAAGTTTTAATATGAAATAAGTTTTTAAACATACTAAAGTTAGGTTTCAATAATAAGTGAGATTAGATTTTCTTTATTAACAAAGAATATATATATATATATATATATATATATATATATATATATATATATATATATATATATATATATATAAAGTATTTGGGATATTCTAACTTATTACACAATTAAACAAAATGAAACAATAAGTACACATGAATGATCTATTAGTCCTCTCCCACATTATATTACATGAGATTCCTACCTACTATAATTTCTGCAATACATAAAGCTGCATAGTCCCTTCTTAGTTACTATATACATAATATAACAGACTTGTAAATCATAGCCTCTGTTGTACTGATTTTGTCTGTATCCTGTAAACCTGCAACACAGTCAAGTATATATCCATCTCAATTGAATGGGTTAGCCATACTCTTACTTTCTCATGTTACTCTTGAAGCTTACATTAGATATAGCTCATCATGTTCATGTTGTACCTGAGTTGATGTTATATTGTCTAAACTTATCTACATGCAAGCTCACATCTAAAACTTCACCAACGTTTTAGGCCTATCTCAAATTAAAGTGAGTTTTCAAAGATTAAAGTTTTTATAACATTTTGTGCTCATTCTGCTTTTCATAGCCACAATTCCTATCTCGTGGGCTACTCCAATTTTCCTTAAACCCTATTCTAATTACCCTGTTATGTTCATTTATCCGCCAGCAAGTTAGAATCCATGTTGCCCTTATTACTGAAAAGTTAAAGCCCTATCATGTTTCTGATTATGATACTAATTATAACTACTTCAACAATTTTATACATATCACACGATTAAAATACCAATCAACATGTGTTGATTTGTGCTTTGGAAAAAATATTTCTTAACCAGGACCAAACCTTCATTTGTGCTATCATGTAGAAGACCTATTCTGCATTAGCCCTATCATTTATGAAAAACTATTGAGTTCCTTTGATTATGTCCATAGAAAAGCTATCCACATACCTATCATTGTTGAAGGTGATTGATTTATCATACCTATCATTGTTGAAGGTGATTGATTTATCATGTAAGAGGAGATTTTAACTCCTACCAAGAAAGACTTTGTCACTTTGTTACTCTTACTATACTCAGCATAACTTTTTTGTTTTATCTAGAAAAGTTTTGTTCATTCGTTCTGCAACACCATCCTGCTGAGGTGTACGAGGAATAGAAAATTGTTTTATAATACTCTCTTACTTGTTGAATGCCAAAAAATATCCATCTACATATTCTCTTCTATTATCTACCTCAAACACTTAATGCTTTTCCCATATTCAAGCCCTACCCTTGCTTTGAATTCTTTGAATACTGAAAACACGTCTAACTTTCTCTTGTAATACAGGGCACATCCACAATCTCCTAGAATAATCATTAATGAATGATACCAAAAATTTTGCTCCTCCAGGAGATGATACTAACGATTCCCACACATCAGAATGAATCAAGTATAATATTTGTTTGCTTCTGGTGGTAGCTCTAGCATACTTCAATCTATGGTGTTTACTTATCACACAATGCTCATAAAAAGGTAAAGCAACCTCTCTGAGTCCGGTAAGACATTATGTTCCGCAAGAATTTTGAGATCTTGCTCTGACATATGGCCAAAGTCTACAATGTCACATCATCACCACTTCTTGATTTGTCGATACAACTATTGCATCTGCTTCTTGCAACATATCTCCCAAAAGCACATACAAATTTGTCATGATCTTCTCTACTTTCATCCCTACTAGATTCCCCCTCATCGTTTTTAAGATTCCACCTTCAGTATAGATCTTACACTTGAGGTCATCTAATTGCCCAATGAACAATAGATTGTCGTACCCTTTGAATTGTGCAAATAGTGCAATCACACATTTTTATTTTGATAGTATTGACTCATGTAATATCTAAAGCATGATCATTACCCTTGAACACGGAACCACCTGAGATAGGTTCATAAGTGTAAAACCAATCTCGGTGTGAAGTTAAGTTGCACTTGAATCCACTATTTACCTATCATGTAAGTGTTGTCCACCATTAGAGCTAATTACTGCTTCGCTCACCAGAATATCTCTATTTTCTGAGGTACTTGCAACACAACCTTGTAAGGTTAGTACTTCAGAGTTCTTTCCTTCATTCTTCCTAAGCCAACAATCTCCTTTTACATGCTCTCTTTTGTCACAATAGTAGCATTTGAGATGCTTCATATTTTGAGACTTTGATCTACCATGAATTTGACTCCCACTAGAGCTAAGTTATATTGATCTACCTCTCATCATCATTAAATTCTTTGCTTGCTTTGAACTTTTCACCCTTTTTAACTTGCTTTTCACTTATATTCTTCTTCAATAATAGCTTTGGCAACATCCTCAAAGTTCAAGTGTCAATATTGTTATTTGTTATATTGATGATGAGTTGACTATACGAATCAGGTAAACTATGAAATAGAAGCTTTGCACATTCATTTAACTATGTTGAAATTTGCTCCTAAAAGTTGGATAAATAATGTATGTAGATTGTTGATGTAGTTCGTCATTAATGTGGACTCACATTCGAAGAGTATAGAGCTTTTTCTTCAAAAATATTTTTGTATGAAGTGACTTAACCTCGTACAATTTGATAAGAGTGTCCAAAATCTCCTTCATAATAATCTTCTCTACAATGCTGGATAAAACAACATCTACCATTAATAAGTGAAAATTTGAAATAGCATTGTAATTATTTTCTTTCCACCTTTGATTTGTGATTTCCACAGGTCTTACTCCAATTACATATACATAATTGTCTTTTCTCAAAATTGCCTTCATCTTCGATTTTTCCTATTGAACCTTTTTTATCTCATATTTTTCTGTCATGACTTCAAAATTCTTTAAAACCATGTATTTTAATGGGCTGAGCCCATGCTAATAAATGGACATCAAAGGTGAGCCTATGTTAAAAAATTGGAGATCAAAGGTGATAAATATAAAAAAATAGGTGAAGTATGAATAAGATAGAATATCAACCAAAAGACAATCTCTCCTATTTTTGCATTTGTTATGTGACTAGTAACTAATGTATATATTTGACGGTAGATAATTCATAAATGTTTTGATCAATGTTGTATTCAATATAACCTTAATCAGGCTACAAATAGTCAAGAGTATGTGTAGCTTGGAGGTCATTAACAGAGGGCACAACACAACCTGATCATACATAGGTGGGTTTTATGAAGTTGATAGCTTTAGAAAAGGATTGATGGAAAAATTTGTCATAGAATCTATTATGGCTCTCTTAAAGGAATAAAATTCCAGATAGTCAATGCTGAGTTGGAAAGGGTGACAATCTGGTATATTCTGCATCTTTATGCTATCTAAGTTTGAAACCTGTAGTAATTTTCAGCATTCATGGACTTTTGCTAATCTAGAGAGTTTGCCAAGAGGATAAGACTGCAATCATGGGACCTATGTGGCACTTAAATTAGCTCAATTTGTATAGAATAGAAAAAAAAAATGGATTTTGAGAAGTGTGAAAGAAGTAGTAGGAAGGGTCTATGAGGTTTATATTGCAATACAAAAACTATGAATTTATAGTTATCGATACTGATTGAACATACTTTGTACTTATTATATGTAATACAATTTTTAGTTGTTGATAAAAAGAATGTGTCTGTAAAAATATTGTTCTTTAGATGCCATGTTTTTGGGTTTTGCTCTGACATGATTGCACATTATATTATGGATGAAACAACATAATTCCCATTTAGTAAACAAAATCTATTAGTTTAAGTTATATTTACATAAAACATTATATTTTTTTTATTATGTAAATATTTTTTTAGAAAAAAGTTTATGCACTTTTCTATTAGGAGATTAGTATTAAAATAATTTTTAAGATTATATTAATGAAATTTAAAAACAATTTGAAAGAATTTTCATGAAAGAAAAATTAAATAAGCTATAAATAAACTAAACAATTCATGTTCAAACTTAGTATTTGTTTTAACAAGTAAACTCAAATTTTTAACTATATTTAATCAAATAAAATGAGTCAAATTTGAGTAATTAATTTTTGTAAATCAAGTTCAAAGTTTAAGATTCTGGCTATGTTCAAATTATTTACACGCCTAGTTCTAATCAAACCATTGGAATATATGGTTCAACTTAGTTAAACTTAAAATAAAAATTTCTAAAATAAGAAATTTCTAAATAATCATTTATTTAAGAATCAGATAGAATCTTTATTAAAAAAATAAAAAAATAATTTATTTTTAAAATAAACACTTTAGACAAATAGATAAAAGAATGAAAATTATTAATTAATTAATTATATATATATATATATATATATTGAATGCATGCATTTTAAAATAGTAATAAATTTTACAAATAAAAAAATAGCATATTTATTATTATTATTATTATTAGTATTACTTTATTTTATAAAATAATAAACTAAAAGGATGGTATGTGTGTGTATTGATTGCATGTATTTTAAAATGTAAATAAATTTAAAAAAATAATAGCATATATTATTGTTAGTATTATTTATTGAATAAAATAATACTAAATGATAAGGATGTATAAGATTTTTAAAATTGATGAGAATCTGTAAAAATCACCTTTGTCAATAAATAAAATAAATATATAGAGAGATATCAGTGAACTAATTAAGAAAGTAGGTTAGTTAGTGTGAAATAACTTTCAGTTAATAGATAAAAATACAATTCACATTGTTTAAACTATTCAGTTCATCTGAAAAAAATTGCTTAAAAGTAGACTTTAACTGCAACTGACCAATCAAAAGATATGAGATAAATGAATTTATTAAGAATGAAAATAAAGAGACGTTTTTATAAAAAATTTAGGAGGAGAGAAAGTAAATCTATTTCAGCCAAAGAGAAGTTGATTCTACAACTAAAAATTTCAATAAAATATGGACTACATATTTTTATAAAGAAATTGAAAGAATTAAGTTGTCTACAAATTTTTCAGTAGATATTAGGAAGTCTCATAAAATATTTATAAAAAAATAACCATACTAAATATTAAAAATCCTAATAATATCTTATTTATATTTACATGAGATTATAAAATGATATTTTAATTAGTGCAAGGATTTAACTTTTAATTTGCAATAAAGGATGGTTTCATATACTTATTTATTAATTAGTGTCGGATTTTATTGTAATTATAACCTTTTAAATTTTCAATTTATACTAATAAGAATAAGAGTGTGTGCATCTTTTTGCATATATGAAATGTAATATAATTGCACAATATGAAACATGTTTGTGTGTAATTTTTTAATAAAAGTTTTATTTAAGTTATCATAAAAGTGATAACAAAGAAGGATAAAACTCAAATTTCTTCTCAATATCTGCAAGGAATTAACCTGGTAAGTAAAGATTCTTTTAGTACATGATTTATATTGAAAACATTGAAACTAGTAAAAGAAAATTAAAAAAATCATTATGATAATACTAGTAAGTAAACCTGAAGGTAAAGAAGAAATTATGCAACATTCTTTTCATAAAAATATACATTTAGAAAAAAGCCATTTGATTCAGTGCTGACAAATTAGTCTGAAGTTGGTAACTTTTATGATGACGTGTATCAGTTTTCGGTCCAAATCAATCACCTACCTAAGTAACACGAGATCATCATGACTGCCTACGTGTCGGTCACCATCCACGTGGCACAACATCACAACATCATGCACGTTCCTTACATACACTAGCATGAGGTGGTAACTTCCAAATTCAGCCATTCTCCTCAGACATTAACTTGCTTACACGCGTTCGGCTACATTTCTTTTGTTTTCTTTAGTGATGATTCAAATAGCCAAAAAGCACATAATGACATCATCAATTCCAAAACACCACAACAATATTCATATTATATTATTATATATATAAATAAAAAGTAATAGCTCTAGTATTTACTAGGTAACTAGTTGTTTCTCTACAGCCACTGTCTCATATCTCTACTGCATCTATCTTTCTTTTGGTGTTCAATCTCAATTCTGAAGGTTAAAGGGTATTTTCATTTACTTATTTTGGAGTTCTTTTTGTTGGTTTTATTTTATGACTTGGATTGTGCTATTACATATTTCAGCACATAAACTTGTCTAGTTAAATATCAATGAATTATGTGTTTACTCTGAGGCTGAAAACATACATCATTTTCTAAGATTTTATAACTATAATACCATCACCATGTACTTGTGTGTTTGAATATGAAATCATTTTACATTGAACTGTACTACCTGCAACTGTTTGCAATCAGATCTTTATTTTATGCTACTGTGTGACAGTCACTCGAAGTATAAATTTGAATTCAACTTATACCAGAGTGTCTATCTGGAACAATTGTTTTTTGCAATCAAAATGTCATGTAGTAGTGAAGATAATTTAGTTTAAGAGGACGAATCTAATTAGTGCAGGGTGTTCTGTCATGAACTCACTCAGATCTATGATTAGTCTTTCTTATTTTTGTTGTTTATATATTATCATATCAAACAATGTATTGAATTGAGTTTGATGCTTCTGTGCTTTTCAGACTGGCTACATTCTCAGAGAAAATCATTCCCAAAATTTTCAGTACACTGCTGAAGTTCGCTCACCTATCTGTGGCACACATCTAGGTATATATTCTTCAGCTCTGCATGACAGACACAGATGCAGAAAAATGTGCTCTGTCTCAGGAGACTCATAAGGTTACGTTCTTGCTATTACTGCCCAGCTTAATGGTAACAGTGGAGCAAAAATCTCTGGCTCATTCTTTCATTGTTCCTTGATGTGTAATTGGAACATAAGTTATTTTGATGTGCCTGTTGTGTTAGTACATCACCTTCGTGAAGAAGGTTGAATAGCTTATTTGCTATTGTATAATCTCTATACTCAGTATATGATATAGATATTTTTATTGGCTGAGGGAGTGAAATGTTATTTTGCCCAACTTCAATCTCTTCTATGGAGAACAAATCAAACATCTTGATGCAAAAATATGAAGTAGGAAGGTTACTAGGCAAAGGAACGTTTGGAAAGGTTTACTATGGCCGTAGTACAATCACTAACCAAAGTGTGGCCATTAAAGTGATTGACAAGAATAAGGTTCTAAAAACTGGGCAGGTTGATCACATTAAAAGGGAAATATCTATTATGAGAATGGTCAAACACCCAAATGTTATTGAGCTTTTTGAGGTCATGGCCACGAAGAGTAAGATTTACTTTGTTATGGAATATGCTAAAGGAGGAGAACTGTTTAATAAGGTGTCCAAAGGAAAGCTCAAAGAAGATGTTGCACACAAATATTTTCGGCAGCTAGTGAATGCAGTGGATTTTTGTCACAGTAGAGGTGTATACCATAGAGATATAAAGCCAGAGAACATTTTGTTGGATGAGAATGATAATTTGAAGATCTCGGATTTCGGGTTAAGTGCCCTGGCTGAATCCAAGCACCAAGACGGCTTGTTGCACACAGCTTGTGGAACACCTGCCTATGTTGCTCCTGAGGTCATCAAAAGGAAAGGCTATGATGGTGCCAAATCTGACATTTGGTCATGTGGGGTGGTTTTGTTTGTCTTACTAGCAGGTTACATTCCTTTTCAAGATCCTAATTTGATGGTGATGTATAGGAAGATAAGCAAGGCTGAGTTTACATGTCCTAGCTGGTTCCCAGGAAGAGTTCGGAGGCTATTGAGCAAGATGTTGGATCCAAATCCAAACACTAGGATTTCCATAGATAAGGTTAAGCAATGTTCTTGGTTTAGGAAATGGCCAAATGGTAGACAGACAACACAAGAAGGCGAAAACAGGAGTGTCTCTCCTTCAATCACAAATCATTCTGAACAATGTGGTGATGGAAGTAATGGTTTAGCAGCAGAAGCAAGGGAAGAGTCAGTTGTGCCAGTGAGTATAAATGCCTTCGACATAATCTCCCTTTCACCTGGGTTTAATCTTTGTGGATTCTTTGAAGACAGCTTTCAGAAAAGGGAAGCAAGATTTACTTCAAGACAACCAGCATCTCTCATCATCTTCAGGCTGGAAGAAATTGCAAATGGGCTGAAGATGAAAATAAAGAAAAGGGCTGCCGGTTTGTTGAAGTTGGAGGGCCGTCATGAAGGTAGGAAGGGGATCTTATCCATTGATGCAGAGATCTTTGAGGTTACTCCACTTCTGCACTTGGTGGAGGTGAAGAAATCAAATGGAGATACGTTGGAATATGAGAAAATACTAAAAGAAGCCATAAGGCCTGCTCTTAAAGATATTGTTTGGGTATGGCAAGGTGACCAACAACAGTTGGAGCAACCGCAGCAACAATAATCTCAGTCTCAAACACAAAATTTTCTTAGTTGTGCATCAATGATATGAAATGCCATTTTAAATGATGCTGTGTCTGTATATTTTTCTTCTGTTTTAGAATGCCACGACCTTATTGTAATACATAGTCTCAAATTCAGGTGGCAGAAGTTTGGTTTGAATGTTTAAGCATGTTCACTGGTTAAAAACAGGTTTGTAGTGGTAGTGGATCCAAATGTTGTAAGGACATGAGTGAATAATGAGAGTCATACATTTTGTCCTAAGAGAAATTCAATCAATTGTGTAGTTTCTTATCTATTCCTTTTACACAAAGACCTGCTTCTGCTTCTGATACAGGCGAAGGCAATTTTGTCACTGATCATACATAATCAATCTCAACACATTAACCCAAAAGCATACCTCATTACTTTTCTATGTCTAGAACTGATTTTCACAATCAATTGATTTCAATAATGTTGATATAAATTAATCTTCATCACAGATTATAAATTTTTTTCTTTTATAAAAATCAGACAGATCCCTAACTTGAAATGAGGTTATATATTGTATACAACCAGCAATCTAGATTATATTCTTCCAAAATCAATTGCAAAATAAAGACAATACTCGGCAGAGAAAATTTTCCTTGTATCATTTAAAATCAGTTCCAAATTATTGGACTAAGGTTCAAAAGCCAGAATCTTTGAAGGCCAAGATATTTTCTTCGGAGTAAGTGAAGCATGTTGCATTATCAATTGGTCATCTGTGGGTTATCCTTGTAGAACCCCTTTATAGTCTCGTAAGAATAGATCACTTTAGTCTTCTACTCTATAAAATTCTCATTTCAGTCTCTAATTTATTAAAAAAAAAAAAAAAATCACAAGAAAAAGAAGACCAATTTCTAAGGAAGGAAAACAGTATTTAATTCACAACATTTTCGTGAACTGAGATATTTTCATTCCAAAAACCCAAACTAATCTGTAAAATACTCTTTTGTTGAAATATCTGTTCTCCTACGGTTTATTTGCCAATCACAAACGATTAATCTCAAATCACATGTGTTAGACATAGTGAGTAAGAAACATGGTTATTTGCCAATCAACTAGACCATATTGGTATTCACATTTACAGCTACACACATAAAAGCAACAAGCAATCACTGGCATATAAGTCTAAACCACGTGTTAAGGAAGTGGACAGTACTATTATTGCAGCTAAGTTATGATTATTATTCACATTAAAAGCTATATACCATAGGAACCGTTCATTCAGGCTTTGGAAAAGAGGAAGAGACTAAGTGCCTCCAAAGATAGCGACCGCTAGCCATGTCAAGGAAGGTCCAGAACCCAGATTGCAATGCATCACGAACCTGTAGACTCACCAATCCACGATATGAAAAGACAACAATTTTGTAAAATCTAAAGCATAAACAGAAAGATGTGGAAAAGGGTGCTCTTTGTACCTTGGAAGTTGCATTGTTTAAGGTTAGGGTGTGTTGTTCGTTGTTTTCTTTGTTTGCATCCAAGTCAGTGTCAATGGTGTGAGGATGAGATCTGAGGTTTCTGAGGACAAAGAAACCGGCTAGAGTTGCCGACAAGAATACAAGAATGAACCTGAGCGGACACATAGTTTTCTGGGATTCACAAACGTTTGCCCTGTGTATATCAGAGGAATCAGGGTTTGACTCTGTTATTGTGCGATGCAAGGTGTTGCTGTTTTGAGAAGACACTAAATAAGTTGAAAGTTGAAAATAAATAAAGCACATGGTTGTTGTTGGCTTGGTCTCAGTCAACTTTTGTCCTATTATCAAGTTATTTATATCTCAGCCTCTCTATTTATAATGGGTGAACAGTAGTAAAAATGGAAAAGTTTTTCACATTAATTTTTCTCATTTTTTATTAGTTTCTTTTGAAATTTAAATGTGAATTTCACAATATAGACTCCTATAAAAATAAATAACTTGACTAATATTTAACTAAGAAAAATCTATCAATTTAAGGTTTTGAAGATTTAATAATATGAGTACTAAAATTTTTCTCATCTCTTATTTGCTTTCTATCAAAAAGGAAAATCATGCTAAATTTGATTTGGTATTTTACTAAATTTATATGAGAAGTTAGTAGTTAGTAATTTTATTTTACAAGTCTGTCCTTTTGAGCATAAGAAACAAATTATGTATATATATGTATATATATATATATGTATATATATATATATATGAAAGGAATGAGAGACATTTCTTTTTTTTATTTATATATTTAAACATATAAATAACTTTCATTTTAGAAAAAAAAAATTGAAGTTTTAAATGAAAACATTAAGGAAATTTGATGTTATGGGAGGGACTTCGAGTATCTAATTATATTTCTTCATTTTGATTTGAAAATTTTTGAGCTTGGTTTGTTTACTTGTATTATCTTTTGCGATTTGGATGAAATCTCATTTTTTTCACTCTCATTCTTTTGAGCTGGTGTCGGCTAATATTTGTAAAGGGACTCCAACAATCAAGTTTGTATAAATACAAATGAAAAGATATATGAAAAGTACTATCATACATATGGCATATGTGGAGTGTCCCCTTATTTATAGGAATGATGTTGGGTCAGTCCATTGTTTATCAGGCCCATTACCATGTGTATAGTAAATGTCACCAATGACTTTAATTTACGCTTAATCTCGATAATCATATTTATTGGTTTTGTTCCTTGGATGAAACGATGAACTTAGTTGATTCATCTATATCCTATAAAAATAACTTTTAAATCGACTTCTCATAAATCAATTATTCTCGATTTGCAATACACTTTTCATAAAAAAAAAGAAAGTCATGCTCAATTTGATGTGGTATTTTACTACATCTATATGAGAAGCTAATAATTCTATTTTATAAGTCTAACCTTTTTAGCAAAGAAAACAAAAGTCTAACCTTTTTAGCAAAGAAAACAAATTACGCACAAATAGAGTCTATTCATATATGATGAGATTTTGACATTTCTCGTTTTCTATTCTCATAGAAATAAATTTGAAAAACTAAATTGATATAACACCTACCATCCATTAGCCTTAACATGAAAAGACATACTTAATTAAAAAAAACAACTCATCAATTAGATTTAAAATCGTTGCTCATACTTTAATCTAAGAAAACATAATCCTGAAAAGCAATATAATTCAATGAAAGGTATGCAGTTACTGATATGCAACGAAATATACTGTAATAACTAAGATTAATAATAAAGGAATCATTGTGAACAAATTTTAGTTAACTAAATGTACTATCCACAACCAGAGGACGGTCGGCCAGCCCAGGAACTAGGCCAACGGTACACGGCCGGCTGACATTTACCAAGAGCGAATAATTAAGCTACCGAGTAATGTAGATTATCTTAATCTAGTGTCATAAGTCAAAACCCAAAGAGAAGGCCCATTAGTGAAGCCTATTTAATAGAGAAGTCAATGCACACTAAAAGTTAATAATTTTAATTCTGAAATTTTTTATTTTACTAGATCGTTTATTGACTTAAAAGTTGGAATGTTTGTGGAACCTTCTTTTTCTTTTTGAGATTAATTTATTGTCGATTCGAGAAGACTTGAACACCCAAAACACATAATAGAGAAGTGTAACTAACACTTTGTTTAGTTGGAAGAGTGGATTTGAGGAGATGGATTTAAAGGAATTTAAGTGGATTGTGTGTGGATAATAAGGTTGTTAGGATTAATCAATAGATGATAAGATTTGAAAGGATTTAAAAAGAATATTTCTAAGAGTTTTGGAATGATTTGATAGATGTTATAGATTTTTTCAATTTTTAATTAATATATTTGTAAAATTATTAATTGACACATAAAAAGAGTGTTTTCTAATTTCTAACTCATTTATAAGTAATGTTTTGTAATTTCTAATTTAATTTCTTCAAATCTTTTTCCATGAGGAAGGATCCTGTAAATCTTTTTCAATCCATCCTCCCAAATTAATACAACCAAATAAATTTTATTTACAATAATTCATCCTCTTAAAAAATATATCCATATAAATTGGTTTAACCAAACACATAATAAAATACTATATGCTGGGAGGGTAACCAACCTTGTAACGACACTAAAGATTTAAATATTGTATAATACCAATATTTGAAGATCTAATTAATAAAAATATAAAAGAATAGATTACTTTGTCGTATATTAGGTTAAAAGTTATCACATATTATATACGATTTAATTCAAAAGTTGCACTTTAGAAAGTAAAACTAATAATCGAGAGAAAAAAAAATCTGCAATGATTATTTGGTAAATTGATTATGTTTGTTGGACAGGAACACAAGGAAAAGTAGGACAAAATTTGGTGTCTAAATGGGCTTCTTTAGGAGGACTTTTTCAATTTATGAACTAGTCTATATAATATATTTTAGGTTCTGGTCCACATATTTTATTTATTATTGTTTTATATATATTTCATATCAACGTATTTTTTAAAAGTTTTTCTCTCTCTTTTATTAAATTAGTTTTTAATAATTTTTAATTTTAATTATTTTATCCAAATATTTGTAATTATTTTAGTTCATATAAGGGAAATTGTAAAGTTGTTTATTTGTTTCGCTAGTGCGAATTGGAATTGGAATTGGAGAATTAATTCTTTTAATTTTAAAAATTAAAATTTTACTAATATTATTTACTATATATGAACTATTTAGATGAAAATTAATCAAGTAAAAGAAATTTCCTCTTTCGGACTTATATGCATTTGAAATTTATCATAAGAATTAAATACATATAACACAATTAAAACAACTTTATTTAAGATCAAAAGTATATATCAATAGTAACTTGATATATTCCATAATGAATGCAATCAAATTAATTATTATTTATTAAAATGTACACCCCTGACCTATGATAAAATGTTTTATGAAAATAATTAATTATATTTTAGTTTTTCAAACGATTCCATTTATGTAAAATGTATTCAAGTAAATGTCCTCTTTAAAATACTTAAGCCTGATTATTTTAAAATATCATGTGTTTAATTAAAATAATGAAGTTCATTCCTTTTCTAAGAAAATAATGATAAGATTATATTTAATATTTAACTATTACAAATAAAATAATTAAAAGTGGCAAATATAAATAAAAATGTATTATTATTATATATTACATAAAAAAACATTTACAATTTCAATCAAATAAAACAACAAACGTCAAAAATACATTTAATAAATTGATATTTTAACTAACGAATTTAATAATATGTTATATTTCATATATTTAATAATGAACACTAAATAGTATATCTACTTATATATTCATAAAAAAATAACAAATTAACAATATTAAACGTTACATTAATTTTGATGTAACAAATATGATCAGTGTGAAATGTTTAATTTTTTTATTAAATATAATTTAAATCTATTAAATTTTATTAGGTTCAATAATTGTGTTGAAGGTTTCTAACTTCAGTGTGTGTGAATTGTTGTAATTATATTCATTCAATTATGTTGAGAAGATAACAAAAATATAGGTAAAACTCAAATTAACTCTTTTATGTAAAAATAATGAGTAGTCTCGAAAAAATATCAAATATCAAACAATGAGATGTACCAAATAGAAAAGGGAGAAATCAACGGACATTAAAATTTGTTAACATAGAAAAACCATTATATATAAAAAAAGCATTGTATCAAAAAAGACATTGTCTATGTGCAGATTCCAAAAGAAACGTATTTAGAGGGTGTTTTGAAGAGTCTAAGAATCACTTGCATGATAGAATTGTGCTTGCCCAAGGAGACAAGTCTTTAATGTACCGGGACGTGTGCAAGAAGTTGTAACTTGCCTAGAAATCTCTTGGTTTTTGAAAGGCGATACTCTTGGCAAGAGACTCTATGAGTTTGCATTCACGTTTTTGAAAGACATGAGGCGTGTGCTGGCAGTTGGCTCTTGGAATTTCTTTCTAGTAATTTTGTGGGTTTTTTACTAGATTAAGGATTTTGTTTCAACAATTATGAAGCTTTAAAAAGTGCAATGCTAGGTCAAAATTCATGGCCTCCTTGCAGAGTATTGACAACCTGGTGTTATTCTCTATAGCAAGAGGGATTGATATCCCTCTTGCTTTAGATGATTGTACTATAAAGAAAATCCTTGGCTTTTATGTTTTGGTGTTTGGTGATATGAATATGCTCTTTTCTTTGTAGTAAAAACTTTTAGTGGAGTGTCCAAGCATTGTCTCTGTTGTTGATGTAGAATATGAACATCTTCCACCTTTTTTCTCTTGTAATATGATTAGTCACATGTTATTTGTTTGCAGGCATTACCTTCAAAGTAATAGGTATGATCAACATGTAAAGTATAAATAGTATTATGTTTCTAAGTCCAACTTGGTGACAAAGGAGGAAAATGTGAATCTTCATACTGAAGCAGTTATAATCTTCTTTAGGAGATGATATTGTTGATTCTAATAATGGCTCTAATCAGGAGAATAATTTACATGGGATGTAAAGTCTTGTTAATAATTCTTAGAAAGTCTCTCTGATGTAAAATGTTGAGTAGATACAACATGTTTCTCCTAAGGATAATCATGAAAATGTGAATATTGTGGATTCTAATCTCCCCTTGATTGCTCTTGTTGTAGTTGTACCAGGAACAAATAATGATAATTCTAAACCTGTTGGTTTCTGAAGATAATTCCTTGTAAGATACTAGTATGCAAAGTTTGATTTCTAAGAGGTGGGTGGATATATTGGAGAATGAAACTTTTAACTCTAACTCGTATGGTTATTATGATCTGCTCCAATCACTCCATAGGCCTGGTAAACCACCTAAAATGCTTCTACGAAAAGTCATTGAAATAGCTTCTTGTGGTTTTGTTGGGCTTAGGCTTGATGACATGGTGGTTGTTGGTTTAGAAGTCTAGGGATTTCGTTTTAGCCCTTTTAGTTTGCATTTAACTATTATTGATTCATGTCCTGTGGGGCTGCAACCGAATGTTGGAGAATTGCAAGCTCTTTCTTCTAACTTTAAAGAGGAGTGTAAGTTGGTTTCTATATATTGGACCAGTTGAGTGATGCAAGGGTTTTCTAGTGATTTAGATAAGTTGGAAGGACATATTCAAACTTCTATGAAACTTAGAAGACCGATGAATTGTATTTCTAAGGCTGTTAAAAAACTTGTTAGAGTAAGGAGTACTATAAAGAAGAAATGATGGAAGGGTTTGTGCACCTCAATTTTAGTTTTCTTTCTTTGTTATTTTTGTTTTGAATATAAACGATAGACTTATTTTGACTCTTTTTGTAGTTTTCTTTAGTTTATTATTTTGTTTTTTTTCATATTACTCTTGTATATTAGTTTGATGATCATTACAAAAAGGTTCTTGATTTACCAATGGATTATTACATACGAATTTTCATCCCTATGTAAATTTAGTATTACCTATGAATTATTACATACGGATTTTCATATGTAGATAAATTTAGCATTACTAACGAATTTTACCTACAAAGTTTTTACATATGAATTTTAGATACAGATTTTACATATAGATCTTAATCCGTACATAAATTTGACATTACCTACGAATTTTACATACCACATACAAAAAATTCATAGATAATTATTCTACGGATCCAAATCTGTATATAATTATATACAGATCCAAATCCGTATGTAATTACCTACGAATTTTTCCGTAGATAACATTAATAATTATTTTTATTAAAATTATAATTATTATTATTATTAACATTATTATATTTTTAATATTAATAATAATATAATATTATTATTAATTACATTATTATTATTATTAACAATATTAACATTCTTATTATTAATAAAAATTAGTAATATTATTAAAATTAATCAAAAATTATATTATTATTATTAACTTATATAATTAATATTATATTTAATAATATTTTATTAGTTTGATTATTACTTTTACTATAATAATTATAATAATAATATAATTAG
>Ga0209700_104916_pt1 | contig 23348 bp, 8 predicted proteins | sample SiratroredBW_FD_187528 | JGI IMG/M metagenome (GOLD analysis project Ga0209700, IMG submission 187528) | Root nodule microbial communities of legume samples collected from California, USA - Siratro red BW (SPAdes) (version 2) | ecosystem: Host-associated > Plants > Roots > Nodule | place: USA... | reverse complement strand
GCCTTTGTTTTTTTTTTTTTTTTCCATTGAAAAAGTACTTCCTAAAAGTCTGACTCTGTTAGTTTTGATGCTGAATTAAATCTATTTTTGGCAGGAAAACTGTAAAATAGTAGTTGGGATTAAGAAAATATGGCATGGTAAGAAAATTATGTTATTTTTATGTAATATGAATAGTTGGGATTAAGTAACACCAATAAAATATAATTTCACACGTATTTTTATGTTCCAAGTAAGAAAATTATGTTATTTAAACATTTATATATTGAACAAAAAATTTCAGATTAGTTTTTCTTAGATAAAATGTTATTTAACCTAAAGTATCCATAATGATAATAATGATAAGTAATGGATCAATTCTTTTAAATGGTAGTCCCACAAAATATTTATTTTTGTAATACAGCGTTTAAACATATTAACAAAGTATAAAAAGTAAACATGTTCAAAGAAAATAGATTACCATTATTTTTCTTTCTAGGTTTTCTCTCTTATAAGGATTGGGCAAATGGGTGTCATCTGGAGCCCATTTGACTGAAGGTAATTTACTTCTTCATTCCATAGTTTTCATTTGTGTACCCCTAAAAGTGGTTAAAAGACAAAATTGCTCCCTGTTGCCATTACTGATGTTTCCTTGTGGTTACCGTCCTTGCCTTCCCTGTCTGTGTTATATTATTAATAGAATTAACAACCAAAATGTTTCGGATTATGTTAATATGAATGATGTTTCTTTATGAAAAATAATTTTCAGATCACATAATATAAAAATAAAAATCGAATTACATAATGTAAAAGTAAAAGATGACTTCTAAATTATACAATTTAGAAATTTTGTTTTCATACAAAAAAAGTGATCTTTCAGAAGTTACTTTTTCATAAATTATTAGGACAAAGTGGGGATTTTATATTTATAAGGGTGCAGAAGCAAATTATGTGGGTGCAAAAAAAATTACCTTGCTTCAACTACTTTTAAAAGTTAAACTTAGAAAATGGGCCTGGAGGTTTTAGCTCAAATACACCATCTAATTTTATTAATATACTTATATATATTGAAAAGTATATTTCGGATTAGAATGCTAAAATTTTCAAACTGCCAGAAATTCACTCTTCCAAAATCTAAAATTTTAACACATTTTATTGAAACTTATTTTTAAATATTAAAATTTTAACCCATTTTAAAAATACTTTTTTGAAAATGTTAAAATTTTGGCATTCTAGATTGGACTTTTAGGACGGAAATTGTATTTAAGGACAGAACCTTTACATTATTTGGAGTAATCCATGACAATCATACCACGTTCACAAAGAACCTATGTCCTTAATTAATGCTTCTCCCTCTTATTAAAATTTTACTTATCAACCAAATGAGTGACTTCATTAACAAACGGGATAAAATTTTGATTACTACTTTACTTGAAGGATCTGTCATCTATATTATTATAGACTATTGATGGATTTAAGAGATTCGTTATCCTAAAAGTTCTTCCAAGACCTCATAATTTAAATTTTTTTTTAGTGAGGTTTTCTTTTAGATTTGAATTCTATGAAGAACTTTCCAAAATGCGTTAAACTTTTCAACACTTTCCAAAGGTATTTTGTTAGAATGTCAAAATTTTAACATTTACAACATATACTTCCCAAAATAAATTAAACTTTAAAAAACAATGCTTTCTCCTTCCCTCTTCACTGCAATTCTTTTTTTTTTAATTTGCTTGCTTACGCCTGGGTTGCTAGATGGAACTGGTACGACATTGACATTATTTATTTAGTTGTAACACAATTTAATAAATAAATGAGAAGGGTAAAATAGCTTTTCAACCTTATCACTTTAGTTTCATTTTATTTTTCTTCAACCAAACAGCATCCTTTTTACTTGATTTTTTATCTTTTTTTTTTTTTTCCTTTTTATCCTTTATTTTTTTCTCTCACTACCAAACAAAGGTGGGATCGGTTTTCTGATATATACTGTTCCATGGATATCTGCTATTTAAAACAGCAGGACCAAGGCTTGACAAGCAGTGGTTGATTGTTCCCTGTACGTTTAGCAAACTGGCCTCTCACTCTGGGCCCATGAAAGGCCCATCTCTCTAAAGGCTTATTACCCATTACATTTGTCTTTGTTAAAACATGAACATTGAAATATGGACAGGACAAAAAAGTACAAACTTTGATATAAAAAAAGCGAAAAAGAAAAGAAAAAACAAAACCAAAGCATGAGCAGTGATCCAAGACTTCTTGGTCTGGGAATCCAGAGTAAGATCTCAGGGTGTTGGAGGTTGCAAGGGGTTAATAGTATATATACAACTTGGAGAATGTGTCCTTCCCATTCTACAACACTTTCTTTCATGACAATTTTTGGAACATGCTCTTGTCTCGTTTTAACTTTATCCAACAGCTGCATCTAGTGTGACATTTTAGATAACTTCTGCACTATTACCGTAGACATCCTCAAATATTCTTGTTGGTACAAAACGACCCTTTCTGCTATTTTCCCACACTGCTAGTATATCTTTTTATTTTCACTAATATTGAGAAAACATAATTTAACATTTAGTGTTGAGTCTGAATGTTCACTAAAATAAGGTATTTAAATTTAATGTCTAACAATGTTTTGAATAGAATTGTGAATACATAATTAGAATGTGAACCAAAAAAAAAAGTTTTCCTGAAAAGCACCATGCATGTGCTGAGTATATGAGTACAAGTTTTCCATCGGCCAAATGGAACATGGAATAGCATAATGGACAGCGATGTTTAAGATAATAAACAAATTACGGGGTTGAACTGAATTGCTTAAATTGACACTGTTGCATGATGCTACAACACAAACCGATGAGTTTGCCAACTTGGCAATTTTGTTGTTTTATGATAACCATACAATCTGAAAGTCACTTTCAAAAAGTTGCACAGAACTCCCGAATGACAGCTTTCCTCCCCAACTACTACTTTAATCCAAATTCTTAGATATACTATCCATAGGCCAATGTTTCATTGTCATCCCCAACTGGTTGCACCACAGTAGCCACATAAAAAATGTCCCACTATAATGCTCATAGCTACATAGATAAGAAAGAACATTCAGTGTCAACTCAATCATATCCTTAAGTGCTGTGAAAGACCATGAAGCTACACTGATTCACTTTTTGTTTGCCTAAGTTCATCACATTCTTAATTCTCGATAACTTACTTCTATAGTACAGATTTGACAAATTTAACAGTTTAACCAAGTGAAAATATGTTAAATATTGTACGTCAAATTTTATGTTGAAATAAATTTGGTTTTATACTACTCACCATTCCAAATATAATATTTACATGTAAATTGATTGATTTCTTAGAATTTCGGTCCATCTTTACATATTTTCTATAAAATATTACTAACAATATACAAGTAATAATTTGCGTACAATTTATGAGATCCATTCAAATTTAGGCTTGTGACTCATTCATTAAGAGACTCATTAAAGAAACTTATAAATATAGAGATGATCTCAAGATATAAGATAGTATTATTCTAATTTAAAATATCCTATACTACTCAGATTATTAATTAACTTAAGCATAGTATTACTTGTAAAGACTCCTCCCATAATCAAAGACTGAATTAAAGAGAAAAAATAACATTCAAAATCGAAAAGAGTTCAGAACTAACTAAAAACTTGTAGATTAAGTTAGACTAGTTGATTGTGCAGGTTTAATAAAAGATGTTAAGTGAAACTATATACAATAGATAATTCTTTTGAAGTGTTTATGCAAGTGGATGCTTGCCATGAGTGCAATAACAAATATAATCATATTATTTTCTTTGAAAGGTTTGGCTACTCTTTACACGACAAAAATTGTAAAAAGTACTAATGGCCTACTACTTGGGTTAATGGGTCACCCGCGTAACATTATACTTTTGTTTACACAGAGAAGGATGCACGAGAGAGCTTGGATATATGAAAGAAATATTCATTTACTTGAAAGCTTCACACAGCAAATAAACAAGTAGAACAATTTCAGTAATTGTAATATATGTTATTATTTCTCCAATAATTTAATTATTAAAATTCCCAGTAATATTTTAAAATAGTTGCTATTTCGAATATTTCAGTAAAGATAAAAACTAATTAAAAAAAACACAAGGTTGGCGAGGAACAGTTGGTTCATTTTTATCAACGTTGGAAATTATTTGTTTCTATTCCAGATCTACTATCTATGTGAATAGATGCTAAGGTATTGGTAGTTGTGAAATTTGATTAAAGTTAATTTGACTATTGAGCATTGGATACCTATGTGAGGGGAGCAATAGGTTGTAGCTGCAGATTAGTAATATAATTGGAGGGAGAGAACAATGATTTATTCATGCAATCACGTGCTTCCTCATCTTTAATTTTGGCCTCAGGCGCATCACATTTTTCTCAAACTGTAAATTAGTATATGGAATCATTAATTAATATATGAAGTAATCTCTTAATACCTTTAGGTTATAGGCTTTATGCAGCAGCTACATATGAGACTAAAGATAAATATCGATCGAAGAAAATTTACTCTTTTTTAACCCCCCACATACATATACATTCAGTACTCATGTGATGTTATTCGTATCAATTGATTGATTTTTGAAAAAAAATAAAAATACTATAGATAACAATCTTTTGAAACTAGTTTTTTTTTTTTTTTTTTTTTTTTTTTTTTTTTTTTTTATTCTTTAGCGTTCTGAAAGATACGGAATAGTTGTTTTTAAAGAGTTTATGTATTAAGTGTTTTCAAAGTGAATAAAATAAAAATAATGATTTTTCCACAAAAATTGTGGATTTCATTTAAACTTCTTCTGTATATGTTTGCGTTCCTTTTTTAGTTGATTTTTTGTCTATGCATATGCCTTAAAGAAAGTTTAAGTTTTTTTTTATTATTTGTTTTATTTAATTATTTCTTCTTAACCATTTTTACTACATTTTCATTGTCTAAAAATTTTTGATATTTTACTTTTACTACTTGATGATAGGTCAGAAAATTGTTAAAATTGAATTAAAAATAAACAAACATCAAAATATAATATTATGGTTGATACAATATTGGAATTTTCATCTCTTCTTCATCATGTGATGGTGTAATTCTTGTCTATACTTAGAAAATTTTGGCACAATTTAAAATAGTTGATTTTTCGAATATCTCTATAACATTTTTTTCCCATTATATAGTAATTAATTCAATAAAAATATGTTGGTAAGGGAAAAATAATAATTAGTCTCTTTGAAGATAATTTTAGAAAGTTTAATTATTAACAAAATTATAAATAATAACTACATTAATTCATTTTTTAATTTTTATTAATTTCTTAAAGAGTGTAGTATTGATCAAGGACACAAAATTAGTTGTTAAGAAGGAATTTTATTTGAAATTAATTGTCATAAGGTGTTTGGAAAAGAATATGAAATTTATTACTGCATTATCTTCATGAGATTTTTAAATTGATTGCACTATTATCAGAATAATCTAATAAAGATTAAAATTACTGGTCAATTATTATTTCATGTGATTTTTCCTTATATTCATATTTATTTATTAACATAATATTTAATTGAAAGTTTTTCTTACGATAATGTATTAATTGTTTTATTTATTATTATTAATTTTTTACCTTATTCATTTATAGTATGATTTCAAATAAAATTTTACTTATTAAAGTTAATGAGATGATATTAACTGAAATAGGCCTATAAATAACATAATGTACAATGTTATTCTTGAGATAACAAATTAAAGAATTAAAACTTTTTGTATTTGAGTTATCTGAAATGGAGAAACTTTTTGTTATAACTCTCTTACTTGTGTTTGTTTCTCAAGGTGGGTTTTTTTTTTCAATGAAAAATATATAATTTTTGTTTATAAAAATATTAATGATAACTTGTGTTATGCATGATGATTTTAGGTTATGGAAAGTGTTCTTTGCGTGATATCGTTGTAAACCAAGCTAAAACAGGACATATATTAGGTGGAAAGCCAGAATGGACTGTGTCTATCACAAATGAGTGTGCATGTCCACAAAGCAATGTGCAATTAAATTGTAAAGGATTTCAAACAGCTGAAATTGTCCAGCCTTCACTTTTGAAAATTTTAGGTGATATTTGTCTTCTTAATGCAGGTCAACCTATTCAGAAGGATGCTATCATATTCAACTATGCTTGGGACACCCAATTCTCCTTAAATCCCATTTCCTCACAAGTTTCTTGTTAAATGTAAATCATTTTATCTAATAAGTTCAACTTATTTGTTCTATCATGTTATAATAAAAATTTAATTTTATGTTACTGGATTTTTTTATAATTAATAACGTATTATTTACTAGTCCTTTAGAAAGTATCTATTACAATAATAATATTTCATAATGTTAATGAATTTCAATTGTTAAACTATTTAGTTTTATGTTTTATATAAAAAATAATAACTTTACTGTTGTCTTGTAATTTCCCCAAAGGTTGAAAGGAAACAATTATTGATAAAAAGGATTTGCATGTACAGGAACAGATAAATTATGCGCTGCTTGCAAGGAAATAGTTTTTCATTAATTGAAAGGGTTTACATGTACAAGTACATATAAGGATCATGTTAGGCTAAAAAGAAAATAATAATATAATTAAAAATCAAATTTAGAAATTTTGTAATAAAAGCCTAAATAAATAACACTGATAAACATTTTTTGCAGAGATAGCTCCATCATATACAGACCAGGTTGAAATAATTTAAAGCATATATTGAACACATGTAAACAATACTGAATCTAATTTCGTAAATGTTGATAAGTCTAAAGTTTCTTTGAATTGATTCCGGATGAAGCAATGCAACAACCTTTATCATGAATACCTTGATAAGCGATAACTTTTAAATAAATTCCATAATCAACATGTATTTTTATTGATATGCATTTAAACTCAAATCATATTTTCTAACTTGATAAATATAATAATTTGGAGAAATATAAATAATTTTAGTAAACATATGTTATTTAAAGTTTAGAAAATCAGTCATCAAATCAATTTGTTAAGCACATGTCTAAATGCACTGAGTTACCATTCTTCTTACTCAATCAAAAGTATTAAATTGAGTTTATATGAAGGAACAATGGAGACTAAAACTTTTTGAATTTTCAAATAAAAGAATTTCAACCGTTACACACAAGGTTCCTCAAACTGCATAAAACAATTATGCATTCATTTTTTTTAACTTACTCATAACATTCTACATGTTTTGATTATCAAATAAGCAACATGTCTCATTTAAAATTTCACCAACACAAAATATACAATGCGACAATTTAACATCTCGTTCATACAATACATTATTAATTAATAATGTTAATGTTTATAAGAAAATTGAAAAAATATAAAATAACTACCACAAATATCTCAAAAATCATCATCACATATAATATCCATATTAAAACTTAATACTTTAAATATTATTAAAAAAATTACATTCTCTACACAAAAATCAACATTGTGATCAAATCTAAATTAAGTACCTTAATTTGCATCAAAATTATAACTAATTTCTTTTACCTTTATAGCCTACCTAATATAACTTAATCACCCAACTTTACCACTCAAAACAAAATTAAACATATCCACAAAATACTCTGATAAATAATCTAAACGTTCAATCATGTTAACAAATATTCATTCTTACTCTTAAATCTTGTATGTAAAGCTTTAACTCTAAGCATACAACATTTATCAAAAAAACCAACTAAAAAAAAGAGACTTACTAAAATATAACATTTAATCTAACATAATTCTTCTACCTTCTACTAAAATTTCTAAGCCAAACTTATGAAATAAGGAACAAAAATTTCTTAATTTCTACAATTTAGAAAGAAAAGAGAGGAAATATATTTTAAAAAGATAATAATTTTTATAAAACAAAGTTTCAGAAATTATCTTATATGTTAATTATTTTTATCCAAGTATAACACAAAACTAGAATTACAATACAATTATAAAATTACTAATATTCATCATAGTAAACTTTCAACGGATAAAAAGCGGGATTATATAGACATACTAGTTAAAGAACACCTTTAACATAATTAACCCTTCTATTCCTTCAAGCTCGAATTTTTTGTACCTTTTCTCTCCTTCTTTGTAATTCGTCCTTCTATTATATTTTCCAATATCCTCCCCCTTTTTAGTAAGTATATCTCTCTCTATATTGATATTATTCAGCTTTTAATTCAAATTTTAAATCTACTAATTCCTAATTATTTACACTTAATTATAATTGTGTAAAACTGATGAAAATGCACATGGACTAAATAATGGGCAGAGTCATAAAGTATCTGAATCATAAAGTAGCTGTTGTGGTGACCTACCAAATCATAATTTCTATGCACCTAATCAAATTCACCCAAAATTATGGGATATTAATATGAAGAATAAATGAAGAATATTTGAATCAATGTAACTATCAATAGGCTGAAACATTATGAATGTAGATCTGCTAACATGTCACACTCTTAATTTTAATTTATCTATTATTTTTTATTTCTAAAAGTAGATAAGATAAATATTAATTTTTTTTTGTCCCTTTTAGTATTATTCATCAATTTTGTTAAGATCAACCTGAAGCATAAAAGATATCAACAAATAAAATAAAAAGTAAACTTCTTTACTATTTTATTTTATAAATTTTATTAAGAGTAAAATAAATAAAAGGGTCAGCAAATTAAACGAGCATAACCACTAAAAGAAAATGCAAGAACTGCTACAAAAATATTCAGCATTCAAATGAAAATAACCAAAATTTAATCACTATTAAACAAAATTATTTGTAATTAATCAGAATAATAGTTAGGGAGTGTTCAAATTTCTAACTTTTATATAATTTCTTTTAATAATTTTCATGTCATTAATAGACATCAGAAAAGATAAAAAGGGAGAGACAATGTGACATGACAACACTTTAATGATAATTTTTATTTTTATTATTATTTATTTTTTAACACTTTTAGTGGGTTGGGCTTGAGCAATCTGATTTTCTTTACTTTTTTTTGAATTTCATTTCAAAACTTTAGTCATAAAATAAAAAAAAATCTCTCTTTTTATTTATTTATTTATTTAAATGACAAAATATGATAAAAACTAAATAACATACATTTTTTTTATTTTAATTTTTTTTACTTTTATATTTTGAAATGACTTTAGTAGGGACAAACTTGAGTGTTAACAGGATTTTTAAATTAATTGCAGTATTATCAAAATAATCTAATAAAGATAAGAATGACTGGTGAGCTATTATTTTATGTGATTTTTCTTTTCTGTTCTTATTTATTTATTGACATAATATATAATTGAAAATTTTTCTTATAATAATTTGTATTAATTGTTTTATTTATTATTATTAAATTTTTATTTTATTCATTTATAGTATGATTTGAAATAAAATCTTATTTATTAAATTTAATGAGATGATATTAATTCAAATAGGCCTATAAATAACATGATATACAATGTTACTTTTGGGATAATAAATTGAAGAATTGAAACTTTTGTATTTGAATTATCAGAAATGGAGAAACTTCTCATTATAACTCTCTTACTTGTGTTTGTCTCTCAAGGTAAGTTTTTTTTTTTTCAATGAAAGAGATATAATTTTTGCTTACGATATATTATTAATAACTTGTGTTATGCATGACAATTTAGGTTATGGACAATGTTCTTTGGACGATATCCATGTGAATCAAGCTAAAACAGGACGTACAGTGGGTGAAAAGACAGAATGGACAGTGTCTATCACAAATTGGTGTGCATGTCCACAGACCAATGTACAATTGAATTGCAAAGGCTTTCAAACAGCTGAAGCAGTAGAATCTTCTCTTTTGAAAGTTTCAGGTGATGTTTGTCTTCTTAGTGCAGGCCAACCTGTTTGGAAGGGTGCTATCGAATTTAACTATGCTTGGGATACTCAATTCTCCTTAAAGCCTATTTCTTCACAAGTTTCTTGTTAAATGTAATTTAAATTATTTTCTCTAATAAGTTTTAACTATGTATCTTTTCAGTTACTATTATCATTTTACAATAAAATATTAATTTTATGGGGTTAACTTTTTTTATAATTTATAACTTATTATTTAGTTATCTTTTGGAAAGTATTTATTGTAATAATAATACTTCATAATGTTAATGAATTTCAATTGTTAAACTATTGTGTTTCATAATATAAAATATTTTTCTCCTAAAGCTAGAAAGAAACAATTTTTCATTGATAAAAAGGATTTGCATGTACAAGAACACATAAAACATGCGCTGGCTGTAAGAAAATAGTTTTTTCATTAATCAAAAGGGTTTATATATACAAATACATAGTTAAAAAGAGAATAATAATATAATTAAAAATTAAAATTAAAATTTTTGTGATAAAAGTATGAAATAATAACACTGACAAACATTTGTTGTAGAGATAATTCCAACATATACAGAATCGGGTTGAAATCATTTAAAACATATATTTGAACCATGTAAAGATATATTGAATCTAATTTCTTAAATGTTGATAACTTGATAATTGATTCTGGATGAATCAATGAAGCTACCTTTATCATGAACACCTTGTTCAATTGTAGTTTTTGAATAAATTACACATTTTGTCGATTGCATGTGAATATTTAACAAAAAAAATCCGCATGTTGTGATAATTTGTAAATTGAAAATAAATATTTTTGTTTATAATAATGCGTAGAATTTTGATATAGATACTATGGTACATGCTCTCATCAATAAATGTATTTGAAAAACATATTTATATTCTCATACTTTTTCAAATAATAACTTTCATCCTAATATTGTAGTAGTTAAGTGTTCATATATTTGTTTTGAATCAATACAGTTTTGTATCTTCTGAGTGAATTGACAAAGTACTATTGTACGGAAAAAACATATTAGTCTCCATTAATAATAATTCTATATTAAAAATCTATTATTGTTGATTAGGAACATTTTTTTAGTGACATTTTACTGCGGTCAATATTAATGAAATGCACTAAACAAATCTCAATCCAATTCAAAAAATTATAATTAAGTTGTTTGGATTGATTCTAATCTATGTAGTAGATGAATAAGATGGTATATTTGTTTAATGTGTAAGAGACATGTTAGTATACAAATTGTATCAGAAGTTTTTACACATTTTAAGAAATGTGAAAGACAAATTGATATGGAAATTGCATCAGCAGTAATGAATCAGACTCACAAAGGTGTGGTTATATCTAGAGGGATGTGTGAGAGATACACATATATAAAGATTATATCAAAAAAATTATTTATAAGAGTATGTTTTGCGTTCACAATCCACTAATAGAAGATTAGTTGTAGCCACGGTGAGTGTAATACTAATATGAAAAATTATATTAAAGGTATGAAAATTCTTCACTGTTAAAATTAGAAAAATTTATACTTTTCAGTGATATTTATAAATTCAATAACATGTAATAGAAATGTGAGATTAAATATTGAACAATGTACTAATTTAAAAAAAAAAAAAATTCTCAATGAACGTGTGTTTGAAAATATTTATCTTGACTTAGCATAATTATCATGAATTTATAAAAACATAAAAGGTCGATGTTAAATTTTATTATTTATATATATATATATATATATATATATATATATATATATATATATATATATATATATATATATATATATATACTTGCCAACGTACTACAAATAAATTAATATGAAAATGCTGATATAATATTGAAAAGCTGAGTTAATTAATAATAAAACTATATCAATATCATATCTAGATAGACAAGATAATATTGAGAAATTATCACTATAAAAATATTTGTATAAAAGAAAAATGATATTGAAAATATATTAATACTATATTTAAAAAAATAAACTAATCTTAAAAATTATTAACATTAAAATATTTTTATTACATCTAAAAATATAAAATAATATTAAATATCAAAATATTTGTATTATGGAGATATGTTTCTATGTTTGAGAATGCAAGGAGAAGAGAATTTTTCAAATTATTATCCACACCCTCTCCCTTGTTAAGTTCACACTCCTTTCTCACAATCCAACTTTAAAACCCAACCGGCTTTCTAGACGCAACACCTCAAATCACTAGTTCTAACTCTTCTTTAATTATGACTGCTATACGCATTGCCCTAATCACTTGATTAATTTATTAAAACTTAAACATATTATATATTAAATAAACAACTATAGTTACAAAAATACATATAAACATTTAATTAAAATAGTTTAAAGACTGAAAAATTATCAAATAGTCCTGTAAAATAGTTTAAAATTGATAACGAATGTAAAAATAACAATAGCCAGCATGTGGATCAACTATAGCGTCTGGCATGTTCGAGTCATATATATTTTTATATATTAAATATTTAGGAAAATAATTTCCTACGATTATTATGATAATTTTTCATTTAAACCAAATCATCTGTAAGACATTATATAAGCAATCTCAACATACTATTAATGAACAAGTTATGCATTTTTAATCATAAATTAACAGTTAAATATACAGGCAGATTATAAGTTAATATGCCTACTAACTACAATTAATTAATCCTTAAAAAAATGGGAGGATTAGAAGAAAAATGTGGTCCAGTGTGAGGTGTGCAAAGCAAAGCTGCAGCGCACTTTCTCTCTCAACCAAACAAACAACAAGGCATCGTTGTCGACATCATTGCGATCCCAGAAACAAATGCAAACCCCTCCAACACGTGTCCCTTTCCATTCACCAATTCCCATACTCACATCTCTTTATTTATTTCACCTCCCAACCTGTTTTTTTTTTTTTTTTTTTTTCTTGCAAACAAACCATTTCCCGTGGTCCCACCACCATCTCTCTCTCTCTGTTTTTTTATCACCAGGTCTACTTCTTTCGTTAATTCAATTTCCCTTCTTCTTCTAGGTGTTCTTGTCCTAATCCAACGAGATAGATAATCAAACTCACTCACTGTTTCCCTTAGTTTGTGACGGAAATTGGTCTCCTGCTTAGGTTGTATGTCCATCTCACTTTCACACTTGCTTGCTAAAACATGTTTTCCAGTTGTCACTAGTTCATCACTGTATTTTACTCGTTTTTCTTGGAAAGTAGAAAGAAAAAAAAGGGTGGGTGTTTTTTTTGCATATTTTTTCCCTCTTGGTGAAGGAAAGAGAGAAAGAAAGTTTAAAGATACCGACATTTAACTGAAACAGAATGTGGGTGTTTGCAAGCAAGGCTTTATAGCTCAGTAAAGCCACTTTCTTCGTTCCATGAAAAATAGCTTGATCCCGTGCAACCACGCCAGCAGCATCTACTTTATTGTTATTCTTTTTGGTTCTGGGGTGGAATCTACGTATAAAAGTTGAAATCTTTGTTTCATTTCTTGGTGGTGGAAAATTGTTTTTCGAACTCACTTGGTGTTGGGTTGGTCCTAAGGTTATTTTATGCTTTTTTTTGTTTTCTTGTTTCTTTAAAATGCATCTCTCTCTCTCTCTCTCTCTAGGAATTGGGTGCTTCTATTTGTTTAATGAAAGATTATATATGGGTTTGCATTATTGGGTTTAACAGTTCATACCTAGTCACCAATACGCGTTTCGTATACGTATTGAAATCTTTCTTTCTTCTTTTGTGCAAGTTTGCTTGGTGTAGCAGTCTTATCTGATCTGGTTTTGCGCGTGGTGGACACCCAGACATTCTCGCTGGTAATTCAGCTACTTTGTTGTCTTCTTTTTCATGGTTGGAATTTGTGTTCTATGTTTTAGTTACTTTCAACACAGCAACAAGTTTTCCCTTTTTTTTAAAAGAAAAAAGTAATCCAAGCTCGTGGTTCGTCAAGCTCAGTATAGGCCAAGATTTTAATGCGATTTCAATTTCAAGGTCGAGAGTTTTGGGGTCTCCCAATACAGTTGTGGTTGCATTTTCCCGTAACTGTTACTGCAATTGTGGCTGCTTTTGTCTGCAATTTCCCGTAATTGTACTTTAAAACCTTAGTTGATGTCAAAACTGGGTCATACAAATTGTGAAAAGTTGCTTTTGCACTTGGATTTACGCGCGTTATTTGGTTGTTTTTGGGGATGAGCAGGTAATTGTTGATCTTTGTGATGAACGCAGATCAAGTTGGGATAAAGTTTATATAGCCAACAAGTGTTAGAAGTGTTTACCCGTGGGAGGAGTGTTCTATGTTTGGAGGTCTAATATGCTCGTGAGAGTGAGGGCCTCTTGAGTTCGAGTAATTTTGGTCGAGAGAGGAAGGTGAAGCTGAAGGTTCTTTGGTGGGGCAAGATATGGCCTCTGGTGAAGGGAGGCGGCGACATCATGATCTTGTGCCTCTTGCTGCATTACTCAAGAGAGAGATGAAGAGTGAGAAGATGGAGAAGCCTACTGTGAGGTTTGGAGATGCAGCTCAGTCCAAGAAAGGGGAGGATTACTTTCTAATTAAGACGGATTGTCAGCGAGTGTCCGGGAACCCTTCATCATCCTTTTCAGTATTTGCGGTATTGTTCAACTTTTCTGATTCAGACTATACTTTGCTCTGCTTGTTTTAATGGAAATTTCGCTTTACTTTTTAATTTGGGGTGTGAGAACTGCCCTTTCGGACTAAAATGAATGTTCTTTTGGATTGAAGCAACATCATTCTATAAGATGGTCACTCATTTCTTCTGGTTAACAGATCTTTGATGGGCATAATGGAAATGCTGCAGCTATTTTTACGAGGGAGAATTTGTTAAATCACGTGTTGAGTGCCCTTCCTCGAGGGCTTGGACGAGATGAGTGGTTGCAAGCTTTACCCAGGGCATTGGTTGCAGGGTTTGTTAAGACCGACAAGGAATTTCAGAGCAGAGGTGTGGAACTTCAGCTTTTATTCTTGCACTTGTGGTGGTAGTATAGTTATTCATTCATATTGGGAGGGTGAAAATACGAAACAAGAGAATCGGGATTATATTTCTCCTTTTTACTTCTGAGCCCTCATTTGGTTTTGTCCAGGAGAAACTTCTGGAACCACAGCCACGTTTGTAATAGTGGATAGGTGGACTGTTACTGTTGCATCTGTTGGAGATTCGCGTTGTGTACTAGATGCCCAGGGTGGTGCTGTTTCCTCCTTAACTGTTGATCACAGACTTGAAGAGAATATTGAAGAGTATGTTTTTATTTCTTAAGGCCTAATTAGTTTGCTTTATTTGTATGCGTTTTGTTATCGGTTATTCTGTGTGCACAGGAGGGAACGTGTAACTGCTAGTGGAGGTGAAGTTGGGAGACTTAGCATCGTTGGTGGTGCTGAGGTGAGCACATTTATGTTGTAGCTATATATTTTTTTCATCCTAAAGTGGAAGAAAGGAGAAATTTTTCATTTGTCCCCCCACCCCTTTTTCAGCATCTAATTTAGGGACTTTGCATTTAGCTTATCCTTGTTTTGAAGTATAGTTCTGAACCATTTCAGATTGGTCCCCTACGATGCTGGCCAGGGGGTCTATGCCTTTCTAGGTCAATTGGAGACATGGATGTTGGAGAGTTCATAGTTCCAATACCATATGTCAAACAAGTGAAGGTATAATTTTTTTCCAGATAATTTCTTTTTCTTTAAGTTAGAGATTACAATGCCTATGCAGCTTGTGAGGTCTTTGTTCAGGATAAAAACTTACCCTTTGTGATGGATTACAGCTATCAAAGGCTGGTGGGAGGCTTATAATTGCCTCTGATGGCATATGGGATGCTCTATCCTCAGAAATGGCTGCAAAATCTTGTCGAGGATTGCCTGCGGAACTTGCAGCTATGCAGGTTGTCAAGGTAGTATGCACTACAATGCCTATCCGTAATTTAGCCAAATCAGCATGTCTTCTGGCTTGTGATTTGACATTAGCGTAGTGTTGCAAAGTCGGCATTTCTTCTCACATCTATATACGTTCCAACTGTTATTCAGGAAGCACTACGAACGAGAGGATTAAAGGATGATACAACTTGCATAGTAGTTGACATAATCCCTCCTGATAATGAATTGCCACCAACACCTCCCCCCCAAAAGCGGAACAAGCTGAGAGATCTTCTTTCCTTCAGGAAGAGGTCTCGGGATTCTGCCAGTAAGCTGTCAAAAAAGCTTTCCGCTATAAATATAGTAGAGGAACTGTTTGAAGAAGGATCAGCAATGCTTGCTGAAAGGTAACCTGTCGTTCTCTTTTATAGGGAAAATTATTCAATTGAGGAAAATTGGAAAATTTCTGAAGGTTACTTGCATTTTGTTTTCCATCTTTGGACCTCCAATTGTCCTGCCAGTATTTATGTCGCTAAAAGTAGGGGTTGGTACCCAGTTCATAATAAAGGTGGGCTAGTGTTGGGAGTATTGGTGACTGGTAAGTGATATGCTGGGAAAGTTTTTAGTATTCGTGCTAAGGCTCATTTCAGAATAATGGTGGACAATGGCAAGTTATTTATAGTTCCAGGGAAAATTGGGAATCAACTAATGATGCTTGAATAATTTTGGCAGCTAAAATGAAGATAATCTGATTAGCTTTGGGGAGGGAATAGAATTTTAACCAAATTATTCGCTTGGTTTTGATTATTTTTCTTCTGACAACCAATTGTTTATTTAGTTGATCTTGTTCAGATGAACTTGGATTTTTTTTCTTCATCTAACATGAAAAGGACTTCTATGTGCGCTGATTAACTTTGCTCCCCAACAAACCCATGGATATAGACTCTGTTTTTGTTTGGACTGATGCTAATAATTTCTACAAGTAATTTTCAATTCAAGTAGGTTTTGATATAGGATTACAGTTAATTGGAAGTAGGTATATGATTAGGCCAAATTCTGTTTTGACACAATTTGTTGCTATTGAAAACAGTATTTCCCTTATAAATAGTAATAAGGGTTTAGATTCACAATAGAGATTCAACAAAATGAGAAATGAGTCAAATCCATATCAAGGATTGACACCACCTTCCCCTTTGAAAGATTCAACATAGTGTAAATGGCTTGTCTTGGTAATTAGCTCAGACAAGTACAATACAAGAGTGAATTTTGTATTGAAAGTCTTCCTGACAGGGTTATTAGGCAAGTATGTTCTGTATGATGAACAATTGTACAAGTAAAGATAACTAATGTCTGATGTGAAGAAACTCACACTTGAGAAATAAGAAAATTGAGTAATATATAAAGAATGTTCTTGAGATTTTGGATTGAACATGGTGTTAATTTGACTCATGTATGGTTCTACGTTAAATCTGCTTTGAAAGACCCAACATATCACCCTTCCTGATCAAACGAACTAAAATTTTATCTTTATTTTCAGTTTTACAGTACATTATATAGTGTAATCAGTTTACGATGTCTTGCAATGTAGCTAATAACTATGTGTAATTGATATAATATCCACTTGGGATCTACTTGAGCCAATTTCAGTAAGTGTTCTGTAGTTACGAGTCTGTTCTTGTCTGGAAGTATTTTCCTAGTTTGCTTATCGAGTTGGACTTACTCAAGCACAATTTCTACCTTATTCTTTGAAATAATTTGAAAACAGTTATGGTTCATTAATATTTGATACTTGGTATGTCCTGCATGCAGATTAGGAAATGATGACAACTTGAACACGGGGCAATCCACATCTGGCATTTTTGTCTGTGCGGTTTGTCAAGTTGATCTGGCTCCAAGTGAGGGCATCTCTGTCCACGCCGGTTCCATTTTCTCCACCAGCTCCAAACCCTGGCAGGGTCCTTTTCTTTGTTCTGATTGCCGAGATAAGAAGGATGCCATGGAAGGGAAACGTCCAAGTGGAGTTAAGGTGTCATAGGCTCAAAATTGGGGTCTTATTCTAGAATTCTTTGCGCTATCTTTCACATTTTTTGTATTCACGATTTTTATAGCAAATTAATTGATTGAATCTCACTTCAAGTAGCGACAGATGTATATGTAATATCCGCAAATTCATCTAAAATGGGCATTGCGTTTGAGTAGTAAATCACGGCTGGGAGAGTGCCTGCAAGGGTTTTTTGGCGGCTGAAGATTCTTCATGTCTGATTGATTGCTAGATTCAGATGGTTAAATCGGTGCCTGCTAAATTCTTTTGTATAGTAGTCAGTGTACCCACAAAAGTGGCTGTCACCTTCATTTTGTATGCAGCATTGCGTGCTATGTATAAATTTCCATCACCGTTCCAACCCTTGGGGATTCAACGCTTTCAAAAATTAATCCATCCAAATTCATTTGACCAAATCTCTATGTATTTTCATCTCTATTGATATACAAGTTGAATAAAACAACATTAAGCTTGTTATAAAGAAGCTAAGCTGGAAAATGCGAGCCAAAATTATCAAAATCAAGAAAGGAATGGAAGTTGTCATAGATGTTATTTACATTCCAAAATTGCAATGTTTTTTTAGCATAAGCGCTGAAAAATGATACGCTATCTCTTTCAAAAAGTAGGGAATTTGGGATGGCTCCAGTTGATTTGTTCTGCTTCATTCGTGTAAAATTATCTCATGAATGAACTTACTACAAATTGTCACTAAACTCACATTCGTGCACCTTTCTTCCTTCATTCTTAAATCATCAAAAAATAAATGGAATAGGCTGCGTTAAATGCTTGACATGGATTGCCATGTCCCACGATGGCTACCCTTATTTCTGAGACTAAGTCGTCCATGGTCATTCTCCAAGTCAACTGCCGTATGCAACTCATATGGCCACGCCAAGCCAACTATGCTTAAAAAATAGCTGAAGACACTCTCCTCTTCTTCAATTATAATATAACGCTCTTAGCTCATTCATAAAGGTATTGTGAGATTGAAGAAGCATGAGTCGGGAACATGAATTTGTATTACTGCTTTTGTTTTGTAAGTTCATGCCACTTCTCTTGGCGGCTGGGAACCGAGGAAGCTGTCCACCTTCATTTCAATGTGGATATCTTGGCAATATCTCTTTCCCTTTTACTATAACCGGACGCCTCGACTGTGGCTTCTTGTCCATAGAAAATTGTGATGATCCACATAAGCTCGAATTTATCCAATTACCACCAAATGGAAATTTGTTTCAAGTTGTAAACGTAGCTCAGCCTCCGAGTACCCCTACTACTACTCATTTCACAACTTTTCAAATTAGAGACCAACATTTGTATGAGCTTCTGCAGAACCGAAGTTGTGAAGCTTTCAGAAACACTTATACTCTTCCTCGTATTTCTCCCTTTGCTGCTTTTAGATTGCTATACAACGCAACTCTGATCTTGTGCAACCACACCCTCCATGTCAACCCTCCCACAAATATAAGTAAGAGCAAGAAGGAAGTCTGCCATGGCTACGATCTCTACTACAAGTACATCATCACAAATGACGATAAGTCTTCTTTGGCAGCATGTAAAATGGTCCAGCTTCCAATTAAAGACTTGCCCGACGCCAGTGACCCATTTACTTTCGTAACTGGGGATGTCACTATTAAAGTAGAATTAACAGATCAATGTTCGGATTGCTACTATCGCCAAGGAGGGCAGTGTCGACTTGACAGCACAGACAAATTTTGTTGTGCCAACAGTTACGGTACGATTCTCTGTAATTTTAAATCATCACAAAATAACTGTAAGAGACTGCGTTACTAAAATGTTTGACATGAATTAAAGGGTTTATATAAAACTATTTGTAATGATTTTTTCTTCTTTTTTTTACTCATGCAGAGAAAACCAGAAAGAGTATGTCAAAAGTGGCAACAGGTAGAACAATTTAAACACAACCAATTCAATTTTATCATTTTGTTATACGATAGATCAGGGTCCACAATTAATTATCCTCTAAATCTCTTTTTTATAATCATACAAGCCAGATTTATATGTCATTGGTTTTATTGCTAAAAGGCAAAATCTACTCAAGTTATCAACATAAAGGATGGCCAGTAAACATGACTGGTGTGATTTTTTTCTCCAGTCTAAAAAAAATTACTCAGATAACACATTTTTCATTTTAGTTCTCCAATTAACACAAATAATAAATATCCATGAAATTTTAGTATTTTCTTCTTTAAATCAAATTATATTAAACCTTATATATTTTATTACTTTTTTCTCTCCTAAATCATTTAAAATTTGTTCTCCTAATTTTTAATTAATTTTTTCAAAATTATTTTATTTTTATTTTTTTAAACATTAAATCCTATAAAAAATAGAATTTTTTTTCAGTGAGAAACAAAAAACTAGATGACAATTAAAAGACTGAATTTTCATTATATACATTACAGTAAATAAAATTCTTTATAGTTCAAATAAAACTAAAAATCGAAAATACACAGTTACTCTGTTTTCGTGTTCTTTGACTTTTCTAAGACTAATTTTAACGATTTATTTTGTTTCAAACGATTCTGACATAAATAGTTGTTGACTGTATTCTAGCATCTGCAGGGAGTAGAAGCTCGGTTGTGAAAATCGTACTGGGACTCGCATTTGGTAATGCATAAAGATGAATTTTGCTTTTACTTGGTCTAAATTAGAATTTCAAAAAAAAAAAATTATGTTTTTTTTTTTCATTATTTATTGTTTTTTAACTAAAAGAAATAACTTTTGAAAACATAGTTTAGTGATTTCATTTACTAACACACCACTTATTAAATAAATGTGCTCACTCTTTATAACTTTACAAAAATAATTTTTGGGTTTTCTTTATATATGTGTGAGTTTGCTGTAATGGTAGAGCATTCTCTTCTGTCTTCATATAAAATACTAAATAGCTAACAATGATAATAGTTATGTCTTAAAGTTTAACCAGCAAGTGTCCTACTTAAGGATCGTTTATACACTATCTTAATATTATAATTACAAAAAATGTAGGAATTAAATTATTTTTCTGTTCACATTGCTTTCTTATCAAAGTGTATAAGCCAATGAGTTTTTTTTTTCTTTTTAACTGGGTCTTTCATCTATCTCTTTTATAGATCCTGGAACAAAAAATTCAATCCCTGTCCTTAACCAGGTTCCTCCCACTTGCTTCCCATCATGATTGGCCTATGTCCAAAGTCTTCAACTAAGCAAAGCAGTTCTAAAGTTAGACATTATGAAACTTTAGTATTGTTCTAGTAGCTCTTTATTGTTCTCGATTTCTAAAAGATGAAAACCATAAGCAAAGTGGTCTTTAAAGCAGCCATAATATTAAACTGCCTATTTACTGAGTTTATGCTTTCTTTGTATCTTAAATGGATTGGCTTGCATTGCAATCACTAATACTTATTGCTTAAATTCTTTAGTCCTAAGTTCATCCGAAACCATCCCGTTTCCTCTTTATAGCATTTCTTTCTAATTCTTTTCAAACAATCTTTCTGATACGAAGAACCTCTCCAGCTGTTACCGTTGCTTTATTGCTAGCGATGGTCAAGATCTACTGTAGAAGATGGAAGAGGAAAAATCCAACCAATCAACGGATTGAGGTCTTTCTGAAAAGACACGGAGCCCTTCAGATTAAGAGGTATGCTTATTCTGAGATGAAGAAAGTGACCAACTGTTTCAGAAACAAACTAGGCCAAGGAGGATTCGGTAGTGTATACAAGGGAAAATTACAGGATGGACGTTATGTTGCAGTGAAGATCCTAAACGAATTAAAAGATGACGGAGAGGAATTCATCAATGAAGTTGCTAGTATTAGCAGAACTTCCCATATTAACGTCGTTACGCTTTTGGGGTTCTGTTGCGATGGTTCTAGACGAGCTTTGGTTTATGAGTTCATGTCCAATGGATCACTGGAAAAATTTATCTATCAAGAAAATGCTCTAATGACACATCATCAATTCGACTGTCAAATGTTGTATCATATTGTAATTGGTGTTGGTAGAGGACTAGAATACTTGCATAAAGGCTGCAATACTAGAATTCTACACTTTGACATCAAACCTCATAACATTCTGTTGGATGAGAATTTTAATCCCAAGATTTCAGATTTTGGTCTAGCAAAAGTTTGCTCCAGAAAAGAAAGTATGGTCTCAATATTTGGTGCTAGAGGAACAGCAGGCTATATTGCTCCAGAAGTTTTTTCCAGAAATTTTGGTGCAGTATCACATAAATCAGATGTTTACAGTTATGGAATGATGATCTTAGAACTGATTGGAGGAAGAAAGAACACTGTGACTGGGCTAGACCCCTCAAGTGAAATTTACTTTCCCGGTTGGATATACAATCGTCTTGAATCAAAGCAGGAACTTGGTTTGGAAAACATGAGAAATATAGGTGATGAAAAAATGGTAAGAAAGATGGCAATCGTGGGCTTATGGTGCATACAAACTCATCCTTCAACACGACCTGCCATAAGTAGAGTGTTGGAAATGCTAGAAAGCAAAGTTGAGTTATTGCAAATTCCACCTAAACCTTCATTGTCTTCTCCTCCAACCTCTCCGGTTTATTTATCGAGTGAGACATTGTAATTTGTAACTTGTGAGCTAGGATACTACATAAGATGGAGCAAATGTTACAGTATTTCCAATTTATAACGACACTACTCTGCTTCTTTGTGTTTTACTTTCTAAAATAATTGTGATGGTACGAGTGATCTACCGTATAAATTGAAGTTTGTTAATATTATTTTTACGTTTGATTCTTTTTTAATTATCTATTTTTTATGTCTAACACTTGTAAATTTATGTATTATATTTTTTTTTGTGTTAAACTGTTTATGCATAGGATTAAGAGTTATTTCTTAATAAATTAAATTTATAACGACAACTACTATCATGCTTCTTTATGTTTTACTTTCTAAAATAGATTAATAATTGTTATGGTAGCAATGATTTGACGAATGTTATACAGTAACTAAAAACAGAGGATATAAATATTTTAATTTTCTTTTTAAAGAGAGGGAACAAGATGGACTGTTTGTGCAAGAGTATACTATATAGTTTTTTATTGAAAAATTTTGTGGGTCACGTTTCATTGTTGTAATAATGAAGACAATAACATGTTTGTATCTACACTTACTTATTTTTCTAAGTCTTCGATGCTCATGTTCCAAGTCAACTTGCCCCGTGAAAGACGTTCTTTTAGATTAGTTGATTTATGACATTTGCATATCATGAATGAGGTGTGACTGTGCAAGCTTAAGAACACAAATAGAGAATCTAGTCATTGTTGAGAAAGTTCGCCACTTGTTCCTCAAAATATTTTATCACCTTGTAGCTATTGAGAATTTGGTATGGCTATCGTAGATTTGTTCTGCTTCCTCTTGTTTTATCACCTTGCACTCATCCTATGTGCTGGTTATGGATATGGGTACCAAGGTTGTCCACACTCCTTTACTTGTGGCCGTCTTGGGTCTTTCCATTACCCTTTTACCAAGGCAGAACAACCAGACTGTGGCTTGCTACCTATACATGATTGTGATAATCCTCATAAAGCCAA
>Ga0209700_104914_pt1 | contig 23356 bp, 9 predicted proteins | sample SiratroredBW_FD_187528 | JGI IMG/M metagenome (GOLD analysis project Ga0209700, IMG submission 187528) | Root nodule microbial communities of legume samples collected from California, USA - Siratro red BW (SPAdes) (version 2) | ecosystem: Host-associated > Plants > Roots > Nodule | place: USA... | reverse complement strand
ACTACCAAGCCCACGCGAAATCAGTGGGCTTCTCCGCCATAATCAAAGCCAGCCGGCGATCCCGAATCTCCGGTAACTTCATCGACGCCAAATTCGCCTGCACTCGCTACGGCGCCCCACCAAGCCCGCACAAACCCAAACGGGCCACGGCCCGGGCCAAAACCGATTGCAAGGCCTCTATGCACGTGAAACGAACACCCCACGGTACATGGGTCATCTCTTCTTTCATCAAACACCATAACCACCAAATTTTCCCCGTTCACAGTAACCCTAAACCCAATAATAAAGATAACAACAACGCAAGTCCTTCAAGGAAACCCAAGGTTAAAAAAACACTGCAGCACTTAGCTTTCGTCCAAGGGGACCTTCAATTTTTGCTTAACAGCCTCATGTCTATGCAAAACGAAAACCCTAATTTCTTTTTGGCGGTCGATATTAACGAGGAACAGCGGTTGAGGAGTGTTTTCTGGGTGGACGCTAAGGCTAGGCTTGATTATAGATACTTTAGCGATGTGGTGCTTTTGGACAGCACTCACGTTAAAAACGAGTGTAGATTGCCCTTTGTTCCGTTGGTTGGTGTGAACCACCATCTTAAGTTTTTGTTGCTGGGATTGGCCTTTGTGTGTGATGGGTCTGAATCCGCGTTTGTGTGGCTGATGAGGAATTGGTTGAGGGCAATGGGGGAACGTGCTCCCAAGGTGATGGTGATGCTCACTGACTGTGATGAAGTTCTCAGAAATTTCATTTTCAAAAATAATTCTAAATGTGAAAAAAATGAACTAACTAACTTCCATTCTTTCACAATATCTAAAAGATAACCACTAACCTATTTTGTACCAGTATCACTTCTTTTTTTACCTTAGACTAAAATTAATACTTAGGATACTGTCAACCCTTTCAACAGGGTTAGATTCTGTCAACTGTGAAAATGTGTTTTTCTTTTTTTGTCTACCAAGCAATACTTATTTTTTAGGCACTTGTCTTTTTCATGAGGATTAAAGCCTAAGATCTTAATTAAGATCACAATCCCTTGTGTTTGTCTTTACAATTGCTACCTAACATTTCAACCTTTTCACTTTAATAAGTATTTCTTTTCCTACACATCATGCTCATGAGGCATATAAAGATGGTGATAAATTCTGAACTGATTAGGGCATGTCTCTTGTAATTGAAGACAAATACTTACTTATCTAAGACTATGGAATACTTGTTTTTTTTTTTTTAATATCTTTAATAATATTCTTTGATCTCATTGGGTGGATTATTCGCATCAAACCTATAGAATTTGAGAAAAGTGGGATTTATCTGATTCTGTAATATGATTGTGAAAGAGAGGTATAGGTTCCCCATCACTCCATCAACAAGAATGCTACTTTTCATTTACAAAACCTGATCTTATTTTTAATATCTTCATTTTTTATTGTATACTATAATGAAAAATGAAAAGTGATAGCCAAAATATGCATAGTGGTAGATGCAAAATGCTTAGTGGGAGTATTTTACTTTTTCTTTTGGAATATTATAACGGATGAAACAAGAAAGCAAATTTTATGCCTTTTTGTGTATCTCAGTTTCATGATTTTGTAATACCTTACACATAATAGGGTCATTACAAGTTCTCATGATTATAAGATATATACTTATCAGTGTTTTGGTTTGGTGAGGTTTTCTAGGTTCGTGTGAATGTTTTGATGCTATTTTATCTCTTATTTTATTTTATCTGGAGTTGATACTGTTTGGAGAATAAGCAATTAATGATTAAGGAGAGTTGAACTATTTTTTTAATTAATTTTAAACCATTTTTGAGATATCAACCTTGTGATTTACTAAATTATGATATTGATGATGACTTAAACTGTATAAAACATGAAATTAAATTTCAATAATAATTTCAGAATAAGTTACAAATTCAAAACAATGTAACATATATTAATGTCTGGATGTAGCATAAAAAAATTAGCTCTAAATTACAATTTGTCATGGATATATACTAAGCTTATTAGTGTGAAAGATGGATATAATTGATTTTAATAAAATTAACATTTGTTGTAAATTGGGCTTAACCTCAATTTGCTCACATAGTTGTTATTAAGCCCAAATGAACTTATGAAAGTTTATCAATGACTTAATGTTAACTTTTGGTACTAATAAAGTCACAAGAATACTCATAAAAATATCATATAATCTTACTTTGTCGTCTAATAATGAAGTATGTATATAACTTTTGGAGTAACTAAGAATTAATAACTTATAGTTGTGTTAATTGGTGATGGGATGAGAATATAAAACTATTTTATATTGATATTCATATTTTTTTTCTTAATTGTGCTCTAAGCCAATAGTTAAATGGAATAAGATAGATATTTAGAAAAAGAAGAAGTGTGATAAAAATCAAAAATATATTTTACATTAAATACAAACCTCCATTGAGGTTTGATTCAAACCAATGTTCAAACTTGGTTTAACATCACACACTTCTGCAGAAAAAGAGAGTGGTTAGGGCTCAAAAATTGGTCAACTGTCCGTACACTACTCATGTATATTTTTTTTTTTCTATAAATATGCATCAAAGTCTTGGTCTTTCTTTATAAAGTAACTTTTTTAATTGTTTGAGATCATCACAATAATTGACTTCATATAATGATCCAATGTCAACTCTCACACCTAATGTGGGGTGTGAAAAGCTAATGACTTTGAAATCAAACCAATCCAATCTCACAATTTCAAGGTTACATTAATGGATTATGGTTTAAATAACCTTAGTTTAATATTGAAATGATGTTTATAATCCAAGGAAACTCAACTTGGATAAAAAGAGGTTTTCTCGTCATTTTGTTTTAACTTTTTTTTTTTTTTTTTTAAATTTAGTTATCTATTACTTTCTGAAATTTAGGATAAAATTGGTTCTAATATGTCAAATAAACAAACGTTTGTAAGTGTCAATTTTTTTTATTTAATAACTAACAACACTTTTTAAGATCTATCTAATTTCTCAAATTTAGTAGTTAAGAAGTGAAATGTATTTTTTTTTCTAATTTGAGGGATTAAATTTTTTTTATTTTAATTTGACACACTGATTTTTTGTTTTAGTTTTTAAAACTTGATTTACCACCACAAATTTTAAAGGCGGGAAACATAATTAAATTTCTATTATTAACTGAAGTTTATTAAAAATTGTAAATCTTGATGATTAGATTTTTGAGTTTTTCTTTCTATTTGTATAGTTTTTAATAAATTTTGATGGATAATAGTAACCCTCTTGCTTTGAAGAAAAGGTAAAAGAGGTATAGTGTTTGAAGTTGTTGAATCTTTGGGAGAATTTAGAGAATTGATGTTGGTTAACATGTGAACAAAAAACTATTGTCTTTGACTAAAAGAATGTATTATTATTTGGTGAAAGCCAACTAAGTGAAGAATTTTCAAATATACTGTTACACTGAATCAGTATTCCCACAATGTGGGAATCTATATAAATATATATAAATACATGTATTGTGAGTATAACACACAGTTTAATGTGAAACAAATAATATAACTACACATATTATGGTCAGTAATATCTAAGAATCCAAGAATTTGTAAAGTTTACTTTTTTTTTAAATTATAATAAAAATAATAGAAAAGTAGGGAGATATGAGTAGGATCTGAATGTAAAACAAGTGAGATAAAATGACAAGAAAAATTGTTGAATTTCAATAATTGAAAAACTTACATAAAGTAATTTATATTTAGCTTTATCAAAATTAGTTGGACCAATATTATTACGGAATGAATTGATTTCATTATGGTTTAAAGGGAATAAGATTAATTTAGTTTGAAATAATTTGTAAAAAATGTCATCGAGTCTCTTTAGTTTAAAATTATTATTTATTGAATTTATATAAATACAGATAAAAAAAATAAAAAAAGGTCATTTGAATCCTATTCTAACAAGTCAAGTTGAACATGAAATGCCTAGTTATTTTTTTTCAGAAAATTTATATAAAATTCTATCAAATTACTTTCCATCTTTATCCCTATGTAAAAATATTAAGTAGTCTAATTTGATAACTTAAGTTTTCATTTAATAAATATAAAAGTTCAGGTTTATTTAACAGTATAAGCTTAATTATGAATTAAGTCCAAAAATAATAAAAGACTCATATAAATTACATTGCAGATTATTTTAAATAAAAATAAAGAATACACCTAAAATTTATACAATATAATTTACATCACTTCTCTTTCTTTTTCTTTCTCTCTCTCTATATATATAATAGTTACATTAACTTAGATTTACAAATAAAATTATAATCAATTAAATTATATAATAATTACTATAGTCATCAAATAATTTAATCTTCTATCATTATATCATCTACTTTTTATGTCTATATTCAAATTATCTACTAATTTATCCCTATAAAAATATTAAGTACTTCAAAATCTAAGAAACAGATTATTAGTATAAAATTTAGATTTTACAGTACATTTGTCAACAATTTTAGAATTATTAACAATTTTAAAATTATTGTTATTAAGAAGACGTAGCGATAATTTTAAATAAATGTAATTTTTAATGATAGTAGTCCAAAATTATCAATAAACTATTTATGACAATTTCATGAAAATCTTTAGTTGTAAATGATGACTCTTGTGATCCTGGTTTTGAGAACCCCTTTTTCCTTCTTGCATTGCTTGCGGCGATAGCAACGATGTTGTTGTAATAGATTTCTCTAATTACAAAGAAAGCATAGTCTTGGTCTTACCAATTCAACCAACTTATTTGTCTTTTTGTCAAAGGAGGGCTTTTGCCATTGAATTTTCCTAAAATATCAAATGTTTGACATAGCCACTAGCCACAAGGCAGCACTAGATTCATGTGTTTACTAAAAAGATATGTAACACAAAAATAAAAAATGGGTGACTCAAGCTTTGACCACTATTTACATTATTAATCCTTATTAACTCAATAATTAATGATCCCTGATCGTAATTAGTTGCTGTGGAATTTTTGACTTTTTATGAGAAGATTACAAGGAAAATGCTATATATGGGCAGTCATATTTTTTGCCGTTGTGGATTGATGTTAGCTGGAGGCTTTAGAACCCCTTGACTTTTCATTTGAATGCAGTTTAATTCAATTAAAAAAAGAAGAAAGTTGCTGCTTATTCACACCAGTGAAAAGAGAGTTTATTTTAATCCAAACTTAGGGTTCATTTGATCAACACTGTTTATGGTCCTACCACAAAATCATTTTCTCTTCACTAAATTTATTTATACAATAAGTTATCACTATTGAACAGTCATTTTTTAAGAAAGTTAAGACTTAGAAAAAAAAAATTATTGTATCTTAGTAAAAGTTATAACTCTGAAAAAAAACTTATAGTAAACCTTCAATTTGTTTTCCTAAAATTTATATTAAACTTTTACACCCAACCTTGCAATAAAAAAATATTACCAAAAAGCAATGAAAATATAAAAAATAGAATGATAGAAAAATAGAACTTTTGTTGACAAAACATTTTATAGAAATATATATAGACTTTTATAATTTTGGCCTATTAAGTTTATTCTTGAATTCATTTGAAGAGGGTAAGTTAAAAATGTAATTTTTTTTGGAACAAATGAATAATTGTAAATAATATTTGAAAAGGGTTCAGGAAAATATAATATATATTTGGTTGGTCTTAGTATAAAAATTTTGAAATGCACATACTTACACGTAAAAAGTTGTGTTGTAGTTTTCGTTAGTTTTGTCTTCGGCCTAAAACAGTGGGCTGATGGCTGAAGAAACACTTGACCTGGACTCAGTTATTTGTTCTATTGTGATTTTCCATTGAACCAATTGAAAATTGACTAAGGAAATTGATTTTGAACCTTTCTTAGACATCGTGGGCCACTTTATTTTAATTTGGAAATATCTTCATGCAGATAAATAAATAAAAATGATATCATATCATAGCCACTCTCAATTAAACTGTGTGAAAACAAAATATTTTAACAGTGCAAAATAAAGAAAAGGAAGTTTCGGATTAAGTACATTTCAAAGACTAACATTTTGCTTACTAAGCATCATTCAATGAATAGATCTTCCTTTCTTCATTCATCAGTCTACAAAGTTGAATAGTATTCATATAAGAATTCAAGCAATCATATCATATTACCTCACATATTAATTAAGGAATAAATAAACATGTTTATGCATCAATTTTGTCTTTATACCTAAACTTTATTATATTGATTCTTATACATATAATGTTATCCATTTAGTCTCTAAAATTGTTGGTATCTTATAAGTTAGCTTTTGCATGAGTTAATCAAATCTAATTTTAATAATTTTGATATGATATCAACATGTATTTTAATGATTATGATTGATCTTCTTTATTACCCTTACAGGGTTATTATCTAAATATTTAGTTCACTAAATTTACATTCTAAATGTTAGGTATGTTGAAGATTTTACATTAATTACTGGTATAACTAGTATGTATGTATATATGTAAAGGATAATTAATTAATCAATATACTAATAAAAATTAACTCATAAACAAAATATCACTACCACTGATCAAGTTATTAGTATTATTATATAAAGTTGTTATCAATGTGCTCACATTCACTATTCAAAGTCTGTTATGTTCACATAAATTATAAATCAGATGAAAAAGCTTCTTCTATTTAGATTGAAAAGGAGGGACATTTACTATAAACAAATTGAAATCCACACATGCAATATGTTGACATTAGTTACAAAGAGTAAAATCATTTTGAGAAATCAAATTCCTACTTTATATTTTTTTAAGATTTTATAGAATTAAGTGAGAGATGAAAAAGAAAAAGTAAGAAAAGTAAAGTTCAATGGGTAATGTGATATGATGAAAAACAAAATGAATTATAAAAAGTGTTGTAACAATATATTTGTAAGAATAAAGTCACTCTCCTTTCTCATTTTCCATAAATTTATAAAGTGAAGGAAGAATTCCTTAAATCTATTCAATCATGCTTATGCATCCAATAACTACAAACTTACTATAAAGTGCTTTTCCTTAGTAACAATTAATTATGTTTTTACTTTTAAGAAAAGGATTATGATTATAATAAACAATAGAACCTTTTAGGAGATAATGGAAGAACCTAATATAAGGCTAAAGGTGGTTGCCCCTTCTTGCAACCAAAGAACACCAAATATATACACATTCCATGCAAAAAAAAAACTTTGAATTCAAAAATTAAACTTAATTTACATAATTATGTATTTTAAAATAATTAAATCTCCCATATGCTATCTATTAACTTGTCACACTATGTTTATCTTTACATCTTGTATAATAATCTTTTCATAGTTTTTGTAAAAAAATTTAACAGATAATGAACATTTAATGTAGTTTCTGAATTGAGCAGCATGCATGAAGAAAGTCAGATTCAGAAGCACACATTCTTAAGTTTGGCCGATTCACGGGGTAATATATGTTTCGTCAAAGGGAAGATAATGAAGAAAAAAGAAGAGCAGAAAAGGACAAAACATTATCATGGACCACTTTATGTCATCATGGTATTATCGATATAATGAACAAATATAAGGCTAATAATCACTGAACACAAAACTACATAAATATACCCCAAAGCCAAGACATTACAACCTTAGCTTTCATCATCCCTTCTACTCTTCTCTCCTTCTCAATTCTGTGTCAGGATTTTCAGCTCTGATCCAAACTCTTCAAGCTCAAGAACCTTAACAAGCCAAATTTTTTGAGTTGCATGTATGCCCTTTTGTGTGTTTCAATTTGCTAGTTTATTTTCTTTTTAAGATTTATGATCCAAAAGCTACTCCTGTTATGGTACAAACAAAATTCAAGAAAGATTGTAACAAGAAATAATGTTTCTCATTCTGCATGAATGACACTTTTTTTTTTTTCTGACTTCTGTCAGATTCTGCTGCTTTAAACTTTGTTGGGGACAGAATTTTCATTGCCCTTTGGAATTTCGGTCTTGAATTTTCTAGGCCATCTCAGTGAGCAAGGTAATTGCACAACCATGTACAAATTTTCCATGAAAGAAACACAAAGGAAACATAAAGATGACTTCTTTTCTTTTCTTTTTCTTTGGGGTGCTTTTCAATTTCTAATGAAAAAAACTTCAAACTAGGAAAGCTATTGCTTAGTGTTAAGATATGGTTATTTTCAGGTAACTGTGAAGATAAGATGAGCATGGTGTATACTCATGCAGTGAAGTATTCCCAAGAAGTGACGAGGATGAACCCAGAGATGGATTCAAATATTGGTCAGCATTGTCACCAGCAAAATTCTGGGCTAATGAGGTACCGTTCTGCACCAAGCTCATTGCTCACAAGCCTTGTGAATGACAGCATCAACATCAACAACAACATTGGATGTGTCAATGGTGAAACTTTCAGAAGTGAACATAATAATCATCATCAGCAGCAGCAGCAGAATTATGCTCCCTCCACAAGTTCTGAAATGGAGACCATGTTGGCCAAGATGATTTCTTCCGATGATTCTGAGCCTTTGCAAGAGTTTGGAGGGAAGCCAGTGAAGGAAGAAGGAGGGGACACTGTTTCACAGCCACCACAACAGCACAATGGTTACTCTTTTGGGTCTTCACCTCAGATAATGTACCAAACTCAGCAAGTTCAAGGCTTTCCTGCAGGGAATGGTTTTGATGGCTCATTCAGTGCAGTGAATTCCATGGTCTCTCAGAATTCCACACAAACCAAAATGGGTGCTTCCACCAATGGCTCCAATCTCATTAGGCAAAAGAGTTCCCCTGCAGGGTTTTTCTCCAAGTACTCAGTTGATAATGGTAAGACCTTTCATCTTACCTGGTAACTGTCATGGAATTTCATTTGAGTTAAACTTTCATATCAAGATTCTTACAATTTCTTCAAAGGTACCCAAAATATGATTTTCAAAATAATTACTATCAAAGTAAACAACTTTAATAGAGTATTCTATTAAAGTAATTTCATTTTGTGTAAATTTTCTTCATCCTATATGGGTTAAATTCAAAAGGATTTTCCATAGAATTAATTTGGTCATGTGAATAAGAGGTTATTGGATCATTTCTGATCTAAGATTTACATAAATTTTAAATTAATATTCTGGAAAGTTTGCTGGATAATTAATTGGCTTCAAGTCAAGTCAGATCCCTCTCTTTTCCTGCAGTATTGCTAAATATAGTACAGCAATTGGGGGTTGCTTGTACAGAATATAAAATGGAATATCCATTTCCTGCATAGAGTTGACTTTTGTTTTAACTATTCTTATTGAGAAATTAAAATCTTTGAATAAGAAGAAAACTAATCATATAGTACATTTGGGGGGGAAAAAGAAGATGTGAAGGGAAGAAATCTCATGAAAGAATCTGAGAAAAGAAGGCACAAGAATCAGCTGTAAAAGCACTTAAAAAAATATGGGTCACAAGGGGAATCCTTCAATTATATGTTGGGGTATCAATGGCAGATTCAAATATTATAAATTGAGAAATTAATAAACATTTTTTCTCTCCAGCAAATGCTTGCTTTGGTTGAGGAAAGAAAAACTGTATAGAAGAGAGAATTGAAGAAGAAAAAAAAAAGAAAATGTTAATCTTACTCTCTTTCCTTTTTATTTTCTTTCAATAAACCAGACAAAGAAATATCATTATCTTTGTGTTTTTCTCTTTTGTGTTTGTTTTTCATCAAAGATATCAACAATTTCAGTTCAGATTTGTTGACATCTGAAGTGAATTTTAGTGTTGTAAAGAGTATAAATGTTTTGTTTTCAATGCAAATCTTGCAGCACTGAGAGATGTGGCAAGTTTTAGGGGGTGTGATGTATCAAATGGACAAGCTATTACATCCACTAGTGGATTGCATGGTACTTTGAACTTCTCATCAAGGCCATCCTCTTGCTCCACCAGGATGCCACAGATTGCTGAAAATGGAAATGAAGGTGTGCAACCAAATTGTGTTGAAAGTAGAAACCTGAGGAATGACAATGGCAACACCAAGTGTTACATGCCTAGTTTCACCACTGACTTCTGGGATGGTTCTGTGATCAGTGCCCCCAGAACAGCTAGTAACAATTGTGAAATATCATTTTCCACTTCAAATGCAATGGATATTCAGGTATGGAAGAGTTTACTCAAGACACTGAATGAGTCACATTGGCCTTTTTTTTTTCCATGTTGTTGATAAGTGAAAATTTATGTTCCCAGGATGCAGATTTTGGATATCAAAAAGTTGGTCTGACCCACCATTTGAGTCTGCCTAGCTCTTCTAGTAGAATGGCTACCTTGGAGAAGTTATATCAAACTCAAGGAGCTGTTCCATGCAAAATTCGTGCCAAGAGAGGTTTTGCCACTCACCCAAGAAGCATTGCTGAAAGGGTAAAAGTCTCATTTGATTCTACTGTTACTTTATATTACAAATCATATGCAAGGTTTTAAAAGGGTTTTGGCCACACAATTGTGGTTGCATCAGCCACACTTGTGTGTGCATCAGCCACACTTGTGTGCAATTTCCTACAACCTTGATCATATGGTTGCATGACTATTTTATGAAGTGCCTAGTGCTGACCTTCTTCATGTGTTATCTTGATGCGCATATTTCAGGAAAGAAGAACAAGAATTAGTGCAAGAATCAAGAAATTGCAAGACCTTTTCCCAAAATCAGACAAGGTAAACTACTCTCTCACTATCAAATCACATTGTTCATTGAAGCTTTTCCATGTGCACTTTGATGACTTGATGCTTCCCTCTTGGCAGCAAACAAGCACAGCAGATATGTTGGATTTGGCAGTTGAGTACATCAAAGACCTGCAGAAACAAGTTAAGGTACTGTAGAAATTCAAATCTTCCCATAAATCCTTATACAAAAACTAACAAAGTAACACAGTATTAACTCCACTATAATCTTTATTGTCTAACCAAATAATTTACTCATCTTGCAGATGCTAGCTGACACTAGGGAAAAGTGCACTTGTACAAGTAATCAGAAGCAATACTCTAGACCTTGCGCCTGATTTATATCCTTGTAGATAAAAGAAAAGGAGCATCATTTTGTATTTATCATTTGGTGTACCAAAACTTAGGGTCAGTGTGATTATGTAGACTAGTGCTGATATTTGGCGGTATCTAAGAAGTTAGGCTCAGCTCTATGTGAATCTCTTCAGTTTTGTTTTTCATTTTCCCTCATTTTTTTTTCTTTCTTTCCATTGCTTGATTTAAGCATCATGATGTAATAGCAAGTTCAGAATGACTGTTTCTTTTACTTCTAAAATGTTTGATGGCATTACAAAACAAATTTGTTGAAGATATCACATTGACTAGAGATGAAGTTTTTTAATAGTTTATAAGTAATTGCAAACCTCATCTCATAAGCCGGTTTTGTAAGATTGAGTTAGGTTTAAAATCCACTTCTTGATATGGTATCAGAGTCTATCCTAACAAGGTTGTTGAGCCTATTGGACCGACTACCCTTATATATAAGTTTCAAAGTAGACTTGAAAAGTCTTGGCATGAGAATGTATACTTGTTTAAGAACAAGTTGCATATGGAAGAAACATCCAATTCCATGTCACATACATAACCTTAATTAATCATTTATGAAGAGTTAATCATATATTTAGACATGCACATGTGTTTGCATATGGAAGAAACATCCAATTCCATGTCACTTACATAACCTTAATCATTTATGAAGAGTTAATCATATATTTAGACATGCACATGTGTTGGATGTGTGATTTTCAAACATGACAGACTAGTAGGACTTAGATTCTCACACTGAACAAGAAAGAATCTCTCAGATGAATGCATAGAAAAGTGGAAATGACAACAAACAAAGGGAACCATAGTCAACACATAAAAATTCTTCTTCCCTCTGACTCAACTCAAATGAGCCTTTTAAGCCATTCAAGTATTTCTTGACTGAAAGTCCTTCTCTCCACTCATTCAAGTCCACCATCATTTGATTCTACTGTTAGTTTAGATTACAAATCATTAAACTATTTTCATGATTAAATAAATATTATAAGTTTAATTCCATATTCAACTTCATTTTGATTATTCTCATTGTAAGTTAAACCACTTCCTAAAATATATTATGTTTTAAACTGTTTCCATTACATATATAAATGTCATAAATTATTTCCACGCATGATTGTTTATTTATTTTTGTTTAATCCTCAATTTTAAATTAATAGTCACTTAAATCATAAAACTGATGTCAATTAATAATTTAAATTATTTTCATCAATAACTGATCGATTTATATTTAATTATATCACAATGTTTTATTTTAAATAGAACAATTTCCCAAAACATTTTTCATATTTAATTATTTACAAATAAATTCCATATTAAATTATTTCATATTTAAAACTAAATTACTATGTTACATTGAAATTGTCTTTTGATAATAAACACTTACAAAATTGTAAGTAAATATTTCCTTTTCAGTTGTTACAAAAGTGTCACTATCCCAATCTTCCTTTCTTGTCGTGTGTCCCAAGTTGCTGTCCAAATTCCAAACTGTAAACTCTGTTTTCCTCTACTTTCAGCAAAAGAACGCTTTTCATATGCAACACAAAACCATCATTGATGAATGAAACTGATTGACATGCCATTTTTCGCTTACCCAATTGCCTCTCCAACCACCCCTTTTTCCCTTTCCAATAAAACAACCTTCCTTCCAGCCACACAAACCGTGTGCAAGTACAAAAAGGCCTCGTTTTTATGCAGAAAAAACTCTGGGGTTTGCATTGTTGAGTTCGGTTTTCAAAAGGGTTATTTCTTGAAGCGTAATGGCTCAGTGGCAGGGTGATGCTGATGAGGGTATAGACTACATGTTCAAGATTGTGATGGTGGGTGACTCTGGGGTTGGAAAGTCTCAGCTTCTGAATCGATTTGTGAAGAACGAATTCCACATGAAATCGAAACCCACAATTGGGGTGGAGTTTCTGACTAGGACGGTCGTCATGGACCACAAGCTTGTCAAGGCACAGATTTGGGACACTGCTGGTCAAGAAAGGTCCAACATTTTTCTACTATGCATTCATTTCCAAAGCTAGTTACTTTTTTTTAGTATTATTATGTGATTTTGTGCCACAGTCTCACTCTGCTTGTGTTGAGCTGAAATTTTTATTTTCTTAGGAAATGATTAAGTATAGAAATAAGATCTGAGAGGTAGAGATTGAGATCTCATGAGATCTTTTGAGTTACTAAAAAAGCATAGTTTTTTCAATGTAATGTAATCAAACCAAAAAGATGCATGTGGGTGAATTATGGTCCTTCAACTAAATATGATAATCATCAAATGCTTACCATTTGGTGGCTTCTTGGTGCGCTCAATTGTTACATTTTTGCTGCAACAGAATAGGGTAGTGTGTGAAGAATCTCTCCATGACAGTGAGTTCAACCGCAACATCAAGATTTTGGGCCCTTTTGCGATTGTAATTGTGGTCGCATCAGCTGAATTTGTCTACAATTCCCCTTTATGTCTAGAATCACAAATAGATTGCAATTTCAACTACCAACAAGTCCTTGGTTGGAGTGGTTCTGAACTTGGCCCCCTTCAGTGAAGTTTAGGTCCAAGCCTTAGTCAGTCATTGGCAAAGTCGGTGATATGATGTAGCAATAATATGTATATGGTTTACCCAAAAAAATTGCAATTTAAAACCTTGGTTTTAACTGTAGTTACAAAACTCTCCTGTGTATCACATGCCAGATTCAACTTACCATGAACTGCATAACCATATGCCTGTTAACTAATTTTACTAGTCTACCAATTGACATGATTTTGTGTTTTGTTAGTTTATATAGATGTGGTTGATTTGGTTTCTGAAAAGTGTCCTCAAAATGTATGTCTATTTCATTTTCATGGACAATGTTGGCATTCATCACAGGTACCAGGCAATTACAACTGCCTATTATAGGGGTGCAATCGGTGCATTACTAGCATATGACATAACCAAGCAGCAAACCTTTGATCATGTTGAGAAGTGGTTGGATGAGCTGAGGATACACGCGGATCAAAATATACTTGTCATGCTTGTTGGCAACAAATCTGACCTGAGTTCTCTTCGAGCAGTGCCTGTTGAGGTGGCAAGAGAGTTTGCTCAGCAAGAGGGTCTATTCTTTCTGGAGACATCTGCACTTGACTCCAGCAATGTGGAATCAGCTTTCATTGGTCTCCTCTCTCAAGTATATAGAACAGTGAGTAGGAAGCAAATCCTTGTGGATGGACATGAATCAAACTGGGATAAAGTAAACCTTGAACTTGAAGGAACAAAAATTAAGATGCCATTTCAAGAAACTGAATGCCAGAATCCTAAAAAGAGATCTAGTTGTTGCAGTATTCTTTAGAATTTTGTATTCCCATAGAGCCACCTTTATCTTGGGTAAGGACTCTTTTGCTCTGTCCCCTTGCTGTTGTGCATTATATATATACTTTGCCATCTACTTTTCCTTACTTTACCTTTCAGGATAGCTGTTAGGCATAGTTTTGCAAACTCAAGAATGGTATGATGAACTTGAGTAGTCTGCTCAATGTATCTAGAAGTGAGGCTTTTGCCATGACTTATGCTCAAAGCTGCTTTCCAAGAATGCAAATAGGACTTTTTTCTCTTTCAAAACAATTCATGTTGCTATTGAATAAAGTTTAATCATCCATGGAACATTTTCAGTTTTTCTATGTATCTTCAAGCTTATCCTTGCTAAAGTTGTTCTCATCCCCTTGATCTCAACTATTCCGGTTGATGTGATCATTAATTTTCATTTAGGATCTGTATGTTATAATTGAACCAACCCCATTTTAGTCCATCCAATAAAGTTTTGCATAGTTTTGCATAAAACTTTGTAGGAGACTTTCAATAATACTGGATCTGAGAAATGTTAATGTTCCTCTGCAGTGGAATTAATGTTCATACATTTAGGTTTGTGATGGATCTCAGTTTCCTTACTTTCTCCGGTCTGCTTTTCATAATAAATTTGTCCCCATATTTGTAAAGTGAAAAACTGTTGCATCTACTCCTGAAATTAAAAGAAAAGCTTTAACTTTTATCAAGTCATTGTAAAAGTTAACAAATTTATCATACATGTCAGTTTGTATTTGAGTGATGGTATAGAAAACTTTTACATTATCAATGCATGGAGTCTTTGCTAAAAAAACAAACAGCCCCAGGAAGGTACATTGTCATAAAATTATAGTAAATGTAAAGTCCAGTTTTGAAAGCCGAATACTTCATCTGGCGTGTTGATGAACAATGGGAGAAGCATGACAAGATGGGGAAGCTCTTTCAATGCCATAACTAATTCAGATTTTGTCACACTTCACGGTTTGCATCAGCTAGCTGTGACTTCTAACGTAAAAGTATAGTTTAGCCTATTTTTGTACATTACTTGAATCATCTCATTTACCATCTATTAAAATGATAATACTCTCTAACTTATCTTACTCAATTTAATTTTTTAATTTAATTGAGTAGTGTATAAGTGCAGTAAGTATAATCTTTTGAGCACTGTCTTGTTATCTGAACAATGTGAATTATAAAAAGTATAAATCCTCATCCAAACACTACAATTATTAAAACTTTAAAATTAAAAATACCAACTTTTGCAAGGAAAAATTACCCAATCGACTGATTTTCCGTTATTGAAATAAGGTCAACCTTTCTCGATCCTAAATATTTTCATTAGTGTTTTGTGTTTCTAAAAGCCAATAATTAACAAAGAATCTAATTTTCTATGATTTAAGCGATAAAATAAATATTTTTCAAAATTACATTAATTTTATACATTTGATTTGTGGTAACTATATTAAGACAAGTGTCATATATGACCCAGACTTTCAAACCCAAATTTAGTTTTAAAAGTCGTATTTTTTCTTGAAGATTTTATCACTTCATATAATAAATTATGGTAGGAACTTTTATTTATAGTGGTTTTGAATAATAACTTTGATTGTTGAGTTGGCTAGAGTTTTGTGGTTAGGAAAAGTTAGATGATCAAATGGGTGATCCTTAATATGGGTTATAGTTTCAATGTGGTAGGTATTCCTTACGTATTGGAATAGAATGGTTACTGAATTATTGCTCTAAGTTGCCATTTCAGGTACAAAGTTGTGGCGTGTGGATTATTCTTCATGGTTTTTCCAAACCACCTTTCTTTTTTTGTTTAAAAAAACCATTATCAAACTTTAATGCATGCATAAATATTACTCAAATCACTCGAGAAATTAGAGTATGAAGCTTATTTTTATGATTTATTACATCTGCATAAGTCTACACTGATATCTGCATAAGTCTACACTGATATCTGCATAAGTCTCATACATCATATGGGTTAAAATGTAGTACAGGAACACAGATAAGGGGGTGAACCATGGTCAAAGACAAGCCAGACCCAGATTGCATATTAACCTTTTCTCCTTTTCCATCTTTACCAATTTTCCAATCAAAGCACTGCACCATAGCAGCCACTGCAGTGTTTATCAAGATGAAAGCCAGTGCTGTTCCTGGACACCCTCTCCTTCCACCTCCAAATGGAACAAAATTGAACTTCATTCTCTTACCATCACTCAAATCCTCATGCTGCTCTTGCAAGAACCTTTCAGGGAGAAACTCATCTGGGTGGTCCCAGGAATCAGGGTCCCTCATTATGGCATACAAATTGATTGCCACTGCTGTCTTTGGTGGCACGTCAAAGCCGTTTATCTTGCAGTGTTGGCGACACTCTCTTGTTGTGATTGGTGCTGTTGGATGGAGTCTCAGTGTTTCCTTCACAACTGCTTGCAAATATGGCATGTTGCCAACATCTGACTCATCAACTAGCCTACCATTGCCAGTGACCAACTCTATCTCCTTTCTCACCTTTTGAAAGGCTTCAGGGTGGTTCATGAGCTCAGCCATTGCCCATTGCGTTGCTTCTGCTGAGGTGCCTGTTCCTGCAATGAAAAGGTCCTTGTCCCACAAGACAAAATTCATATTAAGTTTCATGGAGTCCATAAAAATCTTCTTTTTCCTCAACAACAATTAATCGCTATGTAACACGATACTGACACAGACACATATACGACACCAATACAGATAGATAAACACATGTAATCTCCAAAATATAGGATAACACGGTAGTGACACAGATACATATACGACACAAATACAGATAAATAAACACGTGTAATCAACAAAATATAAGAGAGAAGCACACGGATCTATATATTAGATTACTATAAATTATATAAATTTATGTATTAAAAAACATCTATAAACAAGGCCAAATATAAACATTGGAAATTTCATATTAAGTTTCATGGAGTTCATCAAAATCCTTTTTTCTTCAACAACAATTAAGAGTGAAAGCAATGATGAGCATGACAAAAGAGGCTTACCAAGAAGAAGGCTTTGATATGAGTCCTTGTGATTTTGAACTCTGCATGAGCATCATGGTGAACATCTAGCAGAATGTCCATCAAATCCTTTTGAGTTTCTTCATCAGTATTGTGACGTGATAATCTTTTGTGTTCATGGTCCTTGAGCACCTTCTCCAACAACTCATCGTACCTTGTGCTCACATCCAAAGCCTTTTTGCCATAGACCCAGAAACTGAACTGCTTGAGAGGACCCAACACATCCCCGAAGCATAACTTTGCAGCAAGCTCGAAGGATTCCTTTACCAGCTTTCTGATCCTCTCTGCATCCTCGTTTTTCTCCGAACAACTTGTGCCAAAACACACCAAAAACAGTTCCATAGAACCATGTTATTGAAATCTAAACAATCATCACCTATCCAGCACTCGATACAGATAAACACGTAAACCCGTAACATGATCATCAAAATATAGGACAAGAAGACGTGGATTTATATATTACTTTACTGTAAATTATATAAATTGAGAATCAGAGATATTTTTATGTATTTAAAATTCATGTATAAACAATTAATGGAATATAACTAAAAATAAATTTGATTTATTTATCCAAAATTAAAAAATGAAAAGAAATATATATATATATATATAATATTTTTATCATATATAAGATTTGTTTTTTATCTTTGTAATTTATAAGTTAAAAATTTAATGTATTAAATTTTTTCTAAAATTGTGTTAGAATTGTCAGTACCTAAAAGTTAAAATGTTTTTTGTTTTTAATTAGAGATTTTACAGCTTCGATCATGACAAAAAGGCTCTGTTGAGGATTCCACACACATTATATTTTCTCCTATTTAACCCCTCCTTCACCCCCATTTTTTATTGTAAAATATGAATAATAGTAATTAATAAAAGTAATTTACAGTCAATAATCTTAAGAAAATAATATTTTATTCTTTTTTTAACAAAATAACTTTTACTTTAAGTTCTCACTTATGTTTTTTCTTTTTTTTTTCTCACCCCATGTTTGTGCAATTCAAGCTATGAAGAGATATTGAAACAGATCCATCTAACAAGGGTGATTAACTGTATTCAATGATATTTATTGCACTCGTCACTGAAGTTGGCCTACTAAACTTGACTCCATGAATGCATAAAAAGAGCCAATTAAATCATATTAAAGAAAAGTTTTACTTAAAATGAATTGGGATATATTTGTTCAAGTGGTTTAGTCTATAATCTACATGAATTTAACTAGATTCATTTAATAAAATAATAATTATATTTAAAAAATAACATTATTTTACGAATATATATATATATATATATATATATATATATATAATAACCTTTTTTTACAGCATATCTAAGTGTAGTATATTGTTATATATTATTAAAGGTTATTTCGGTGGTATTTTCCTTTTATTGGTGTTATTTTACATCGTATTTAAAACTTCAATTCAGATTATAATACAATAATATGATTTTAGTTAAAAAATATTATATTAAAAATATTAATTCTTTAATATTATATATAGGAAAATATAATTATTTGACATTAAAATAAATTATCATTATATTATAATATAATATTTTATTAAAAAAATGAATTTCAAATGAAGTAATTAATCAACAATAGGATAAAAATAGAATTTTTCTACAAGTTATATTATTTTAACATGATTTTAATATAATATATTTTAAATTATGGTCCTATTTATTTTAGTATACTCAATAATGTTTGACATCACTTAAGACTTAAAGTTAAAATATACTTTCACAAGTGAAAAATATATTAAAATGGTGTAAGTATAACCCTATTTATAAAACATTTATACAGAGGAAGAAGAAGAAGGTACCAAGTGCTCATGGCCATTCTGCAAGTAATGTTGTTCGTGAGTTTCACGAGTTCAGATCCCAAATCGATTGCACCACCCTTCCCTCTCGCATTCTCCAACACCCTTTTCACCCAACCTTCAATCTCTTCCTTTCTCACCTTCTTAGACCCTTCCAGTTGCCGCGGGGAGAGGAGTTCGGTCATGCACAGTTTCTTCACCAACCGCCAGTAGGGGCCGTAGGGGGCGGTCACGAAGCCGGCGCCGCCGAAGGGGAGCTTGTCGGCGAAGGCGAAGGTGGGGCGGGAGGAGAAGGCGAGGTCGTGGGTCTTGAAGATGTGGGCGGCGACTTCGGCTGAGGAGACAACGAGGAGGCGGCGGGAGGGGCCGAGGCGGAGGAGGAGGAGGGGGCCGTGGGCGGCGGAGAGCTTGTGGAGGGAGGTGTGGAGGGATGTGGAGAGGAGGTGGAGGTGCCCTAGGAGAGGGAGGCTTGGAGGGCTTGGTGGAAGGTGGAGATTGCCGGAGATGGTTTTTCCGGTGTACCGGAGAATGAGGAACAAGAACAGGAACAGGAACAGGAACAACAGTGTCTCAATCATGTTGTGTTCAGTGCATAATCATTTGTGATGTTATCTTATATATAATGCTATCTTCATGGTTTTGTCTGTTAGCAATAAATGACAAGAGGAAAAGTGTGCATGGCTTTGAGAAGTAGAATTGGTATAAAAATTTAAATTAATTCTTACAAGATTAAATAAACAATTTTTATTTTACAGTTAATCATGGTATTTTGTTTCTAGTGATTTTTTACACAGCAAGAATGTATTTTTGAAATTTAAAAAATGAAGATTTTATTAAAACTGGACATAAAATAACATAAAACACTTAAAAAGAAAAGATGTTGGGGCAAATAAATAATTTTGTAAAATGAAGAAAATAGGAGAACGGAAGCGACGTGGGTCCTACAGATCAGATACTTGATAAAGTTACATATTGTTGTATTAAAAGTGTTAGATAAAGTTAGTTGACAAATTAATTTATACTACATAAATTAAATTGATTTTTTCATACAAGTATATTATTATATAATTAAAATTCATATTTTAACAAAAATTATTAAACTTTATTTTTCTAAAAGTTGCATGTGTTTTTTTTTAACTTGGATAAGTTATTTTATTTAAAATTAGTTAATGTAATTAATACTAATTTAATTTAATTTAATTTGTATTTATTTTTAAAAATTTCATTTTTTTAATATAAACTATTGTTATATTAAATACTAAATTGTTGTACGTAATTTTCAATAACATTCTGTAATATAATGAAATATTAAATTTTTAAAATGTAAATTATATAATAAATTTAAAAGTAATTCAATAAATAGTAAAAATAATTTAATAGTTGATTATATCTATAAAATTAAAATAGATGATAAAAAATAAAGTAAATTAAAAATAATAAAGAAATATATTAAAACATAAGATACACTAAAAGAAGAAAATTAAATAGATTACAAGTTAACTAAAAATATTTGTGACTTATACATTAAAAACTCTTAAAATAAGTTATTTTCATATCTTACATGTTTGTGGTAGTTAATTTAGTTTGTAAATTTATAAAATATTAATTAAGCATGTTTATATCTATAAACGATCGTTTTGTAAAAGTAAAAGTTTTAGTTTTAACCTAAAATAATATAAAATATTTATGTTATTATACTGGTGTCTATTTTTGAAGTATTAATCAGTTATTTATGATTGGCAATTCGTAATTAAGCCTTTTATTTAAAGTAAGAATGACTTGTTTGTCACAACAAAGTGTATTTATGTTAACATTTCTGGTTATAAATCTTATCAGATATATTGACTTAACATTTTCCGTTATACATCTTATCAGATATATGAGAATTTTCAATATTATCATTATTCTTTAATAACTCCAAAGTGTATTTTGCTTATACGTCCATGTTTTCAGATTACCAAGGCTAGAAAATAATTTTATTAATGTATTATATACAAACGTAATAAAAAGTAAATAAAATAATTATTACTTTGAATATATATCATTATATTTTGAAATAATGATCTAAAAAATTCTTATATTATTTTTTAGAAAATTTATTCCCAAAAATTAAATTTGAAAATACAAATATATTCTAAATTACCTATTGTGTAACTCGCACTAATAAAAAAAAATCATAATTACCTACTGGCGAAATTCATAAATAATACACGAAATATGTAAATATATCGAAGTTCCTTATAGATTATCTACCACAACGAAATTGTAGATAAATTTTACATAAGTAATAGTTACATATAGATTTTTTAAATTCATAGGTAAATATTTTTAATTTCTTTTGCAAAAGATTACTTAAATTATTTAAAAGAATGAATATTTTCAATTGGATTAATTTACTGCGGATCTAGACACACACAAAAAAATTGAAACAGAAAAATAATCAAATAATTTTCTAATTCACACAACCTGCAACTTGACAGAAAATCAATTCAATTCAAATATTGATTGGTATTTTTCAATTAGAAAACCAGATCAGATATACAAATCAATTCATTTGTCAAAATAGTAAATTTTCCAGGAAAATAAAATCAAGAGAAATAATTGATTGAAACACGATATTGAATTTATTGTAATTATATAACTATTGAGAAATATTAAGAAATGATACTTTTTACAATGAAGATATTGAATTTATTGTAATTATATAACTATTAAGAAATATTAAGAAATGATACTTTTTGCAATCAAAATATTAAATTTATTGTAATTATATAACTATAAAGAAATATTAAGAAGTGATATTTTTTCACATAATACTAGTATATGTCAATAAGATCACACTTTTGATAAGTGAATTACACATTATAATACAATATAGAACAATCAATTATTTAAAAAACAAAAACCAGTTGATTGATTAATTGTACATAGAAAAATTATAGTAATTGTGATGCGACTAAAGATCAAAGGACAAAGAGCAAGAACACAAAATTTGATATTTGTTCATTTTTTTTCAAGAGCTACATCCAATTTTCTTTGTCTATAAGTAAAGAATTTCACTAAACATCACACATGTATACTCATACATTCAATAACCTATCTTGTGTCACAAGGACAATTCAAGAAATGGTAAGGGAGAAGAATAATTATGTTACAAAAAATAAACAAGTGTCAAGTGATGTAATGATTGTGAGCAACAGAAAAGATGTAAGAATGCGGATGACTTACCTCATTACATCTTGCACCCTGTAGATCAAACACTATCCTATACAACACCTTGCTACACTTCTACATATGTAAACCATATACAAATGTTGATAAAAAACCAACACAATCAATGTAGTTTGAAAACAAACACCTCTGCAACAAGTTATGAGACAAAAAGACTCAAGAACAAGTCACAAAAAACTTCTTTAATTCAAAAACAAATGAATACAATTGCATGCAGTTTTAAATCAAAAATTGACTCAAAGAATCAAAGTTTTGCTTTCTTTTAGTCAAAAACTCATTAAGATCACTCTTAGATTCTCATTATTGTTCACCTAAAAATATTTCTTTTTGTTGTGTATATCACTCAAAAATACATTCTATGTACTTTTCTAAATTGTTTTAGAAAACAATTATAAAAATCATTTAAACTTTAATGAAAACAATCGATTCAAAACTAATTTAAATCGATTTATTTTGCTAACAAAATTATCATTTTCGAAGAATAACCTCTTATAAAGACAGTAAACCATTTTTACTTGAAAACATTAATCAAATAAGTTCTAGTTTAATATTTTAAAAATTTTAAAAATCTTTTTTAAAACTCATTCCATTAATTTGATATGCATGAATTATCAATATACGTACACTAATGGTAGATAATTAATTCTTCAAACTTTCCTTACACTTGACTTATCTTGGTCAAATACTAAAGTGTATTATTGTTAACAATCTTTTTCTATTCAGTAACAACAATCCAATGAATGTGTGTCAAATAACTTGTGATTATCATATAAACTCAACTAAAAAATGTGACATCATTTACTCATATTGATATAAAAATTAAAATGATTTATAATTTCACTCATAATAGACTACAAAATAACAATTAATTGATATGAAAAATGACTAGATTTATTTTGTTACCAATAAAATATAA
>Ga0209700_104913_pt1 | contig 23360 bp, 15 predicted proteins | sample SiratroredBW_FD_187528 | JGI IMG/M metagenome (GOLD analysis project Ga0209700, IMG submission 187528) | Root nodule microbial communities of legume samples collected from California, USA - Siratro red BW (SPAdes) (version 2) | ecosystem: Host-associated > Plants > Roots > Nodule | place: USA... | reverse complement strand
TTTTTTGTCCTTTCTTTTAAGTTTTTTCTCAGCTTATATAGTTTTCCTTACATTCTCTCGTCTCTTTTACACTCTTTGCTTTGTCATCATGACCAAAACTAGTTTTTTCCTTCACCCTAAACTCTTTCTTGCCTTCACTCATTCCTTGTAATCTTCTTCTCTTCCATGCTACATTCTAAGTATTTTTAATTTCTGTATCATTTTTTAATCAATTATTATTAATTCATCTAAATTTGGTTATTAACGTAACATGTATAAACTTAGTTAATTTAGGAATAAAATGTAATATAAGTTAAGTTTCGTTTATGTTAAAAATTTAGAATCCTTTTTATACAAGTTATTTTGTTATTTACTTATAACAATATTAGAAGTTAGGTCATTTATTAATTTTGAAGAATTGTTTATTTTGTTATAAACGTGCATATGTTTTTATTATTTATTTTCTCTTATAAATTGTTATCATTATTGTAGCATGCAGGAAAGCATCAAAGAAAAGGAAGACTCTCTTAAATTGTATAAATTTCTTAAGCTTTAGTCCTCACAAAAGTATTAAAATAAAAACGCTTAAGTAAAACTTAAATCTCATGTTGGTTACATAATTAATATATCATCACCAATCAATAATATGTTTAACTCAGATTTGATTAACCAGCGAGTAGGTGTTCAATGGGTGCATCATTTTTCATTTAAGGAACACTTCATGGGTTTAGATTTAGTATGATTAAATAAAAAGGAAAACATTATCTCGAGGGTCGTGGATGACTACTATTTAGAATATTTGGATCCATAGAAATAAGATACTCTTTAGAAACAAAAATTCCAGAGATTTTGAGGAAGCTTTTGCTCTAACCCAAATTAAAACCTGGACTTGGGTTACAAATAAACACAGCAAGACAAAGTTTACCTATTATGAATGGTGTTTGAATCCAGTGATGTGTATAAAGTTGATGAACATCTAGGCTTTGGAATGCTGACAAATTAAATAAAATAACAGTGCCATGGGAGTACCTCTTGATAATAAATCAGTACCTCTTGACAAGATTTATCATCGGAGACTGATGCAACAACTATGGCGTCTAATTTGATGCATGTACTAGTAGAAAAAGGAGTTTTCAAAGTCGGTTCTGAGAGCCCCTTAACGTCAGTTCCATAATCGACATCAATCAAAACGATATTGAATATTTTCAAACACCACGTCAGTTACTAAATCGATGTCATATTGTCAGCCTCCACGTTGGTTTAAACTAGGCATCGACGTCATGAATCCATTCTAAAATGATCTAGAGGAGTGCTCTACAGACAACACCACGTCTGTTGTTTGACTAAAATCGATGTTGTGTTTGTTATAGAACACTTTTCATATCGGTTTTGAGCTTACAACCGACGTGAAAAGTCATTTTTTAAAAAAAAATTATTGGTTGATAAATCTCTAATCAATACAAGAAAACATCACAAAAAATTTTAGAATTTTTTAATAAGTATAGATATGTGAAATCAAAGGTTGCAATAAAAAAAATGGATGATAAATAACAAAAAAAATAAAAAAGAAACCCTAAACGATGAAATTTTGGAATTTTCGGAGGCCAACCGCCTTTGGCGGTTAGCGACAGTTGGCCAACTGCTTCATTACTCCATTTCAAACAACTTTCATTTTTTGAGCATCTCAATCCAAGCTCTCTATCAAAAGTTATGGTCGTTTGAAGTTTTTTCGCCCTAAATTTTGAAAATCCTAAATCTATAATAAATCTATAGAATGTAAGAACTCTACCATCAAGTATATACTAAATCAAGATGCTGATAAAAAATTTGGGTCAAAAATAAATTTGTAACTATTTTTAATAAGTTTTAAAAAATTGTTAACTTCTTGCAAATAGAAGAGGCAAGGGGTGTCGAACCAAGCATTCAACCGAGACCACCAAGAAGCTTGCGCATACCAAACGAACGTGGAAGAAGCCAAAAATGGAGTGACTTGAACCCTAGCAAAACCAATGAACAACAAAGATGCAAATGAAAACCAGTAAGAAATGGCACCACACGAAATACAAAGGAAAACTAGTGACAATAAAAGCAGTACGACGTGATGGCTGAGAGGAGAGAGCATCGAGGCTGAGGGGAGGCAACAAGGTTGAGGAGAAGGTGAAGGTGAAGGAGAACGTGAATGTGGGGGAGAACATGAAGGAGAAGGTGAAGGAGAAAACACAACGTAAGAGAAAAATGTAAGCATAAGAGTTAATATCTCTTGAAATCCCTAAATACTCAAACTTTTACCCTGAAACAATAAAGCGTCGGTTATTTGTCCCATAACCGACGTGATATTGAATCCTAATTTTTATAAAAAATTTCATATGTATTTCTGGAGCATGCACAACGTCGATTGATACTACAAACTGACGTGATGGTCAGTAAACACCACGTGGGTTTGAGCCTCATAACCGATATGGTGTGTGCAGTATCAAATTTTAATTTTAAAATTTTGAATTTGTGGAATCGACATAAACTATGTTTAATTATTTACAAAAATATCACCATGTTTTTAACTACGTCGATTTGATTTTTAACCGTTTGACTACGTCGATTTGACTTTTAACCGTTCTTATACCAAGAGACGGAAAATAATGTTTTTCTGATAGTGATGATTGTGAGTCCAATAATTGTGTACGAGACATCTTCTCATTTTTCTCCGCGTTCTGTTCCATACACTCAATAAGTTCAGTGCTTTTGATCTTAACTTATGTTTGAAGGTAACTTTTGATATAACTAGCTTTGGTTGGCAAAATCTAGCATTTAGGTTAACTAATTAATTAATAGATAATCGTTTATAATGGCTAGTGAATAAGCTAACTGACAGTGAATTAATGGCTAATACTGAGAATAGTAAAATTAAACCAACTGACACAAATTTATATTATTTTAAAATTGATAGTATTACTCACTTTAATTCATTTTAAAGGATTCGTCCTCTAAAAATTAAAATATTTTATTAAATAAAATAAAATCTGGCATGTTCATGAAAATAGAATCACATATTTCTAGTCCTTACAATTTATATGTAAATAAAGTTCATCTTTCTTACTCTTATCTTCTGACTAAAGAACTAGAGTTCATGGAAAGCCGAAGTAAACACATATATGGATTCAATGACTTTAAGGATGGAAATCATGACGACCTTTCTTAGTTATTTTAGATCAATTTCCCATATTGAAATTGGTAACTATAGGAAAGGATATGATAGAAACTGGGTGATTAATACAGAGAGTACAAACCATAAATCTAGTTAGACTTCATTTAATGTTGTTTACTCTATTGTAAAAATAAGATCGATCTTATCTGCACAATATAATCTAGTAAAATTTTAAAAAACACATACAACCTGACTGTTAATTACACATAAAAACCTAGTTACGTGATATGGCTTTTGCTCCTGCATAGCAATGAAAAATTGAAGATGGTGGTAATTTTTGGTCATTTGGTCTAACGTAGTTCTCAACTTGTAATTCTCTTCTTGTAGTCTCAAAAACTCATTTTGGAGTGTATTCAGCTGAAAACAAAAGGAGAAAAATAAAATTGAATCTCAAACTCAATTCCAGGCATCTATTTAATTTTGAGGATCATTATGATGCAAATCGGAAATATAAGTGGTTTGTCATGTTTATATAAGTAGTTAACTAAAGATAACATCTGAATAAATAAGTACATGTCTAAGTGGTTTACTATGTTCATATAAATGGTTTGTCATGTTTATATAAGTGGTTAAATAAGTATGACATCTGAATAAATAAGTACATGTCTAAGTGGTTTACCATGTTCATATAAGTGGTTTATCATGTGTTTATAAGTGGTTAACTGAGTATGACATATGAATAAATACCTACATGTCTAAGTGGTTTACCATGTTCAGATAAGTGGTTAGCCATGTTTATATAAGCGGTCAACTGAGGATGACATCTGAAGAAATACGTCTAAGTAGTTTGCCATGTTTAAATAAGTGGTTTGTCATATTTATATAAGCGGTTAAACTGAGGATAACATCTGAATAAATATGTACATGTCTAAGTGGTTTACCATGTTCATATAAGTAGTTTGTCATGTTTATATAAGTGGTTAACTGAATAGGACATCTGAATAAATACGTACATGTCTAAGTGATTTACTATGTTCAGATAAGTGGTTAGCCATGTTTATATAAGTGATTAACTGACGATGACATATGAAGAAATACGTTTAAGTGGTTTACCATGTTTAAACAAGTGGTTTGCCATGGAAAACCCAATAGGAAATATGGTTAGCTCTGTTGGCCTAAGTGGTTAGCTCAGTAATAGTTTCGCATACATGGATTACAATTTTGTATTTGACGAAATTATCTTTTTGTATATAACAAAAACAAACACATTCTCTTTTTGACTGATGGGACCCATGTGACATGTAAGAGTGTCAAATAGAGGTTACATGGATACCGATGTCAAAATATCATTTTTCCTATTCATATTCTAGGCAGCAAAGCACACTAACCAACAAAACATTGAAATTAGCATAGATGGACAGTGACGTTTCACCCTATTCATTGGAGTGTTTTCTAACCACAAGAATTTAACTTTAATGACTTTCTCCCCAACTAAATAAGTTAATTATAATAAATATTAATTAAATATTCTACTTAATTTGTAGTATATTATTAGAAATTAACTTAAAAAATCAGAATAATCATAAATAATATTTTCACTAATCTTTATAAATAATTTAACGCTATCTAATAAACTATCTAATAAAAAGTATGGATATTTAATATTTCAAATATTAAATATTTACTTCAACGCTGAAAAACTTCTTGTTTATACTCGAAAATTAAATTTTCTAAAAGACACAAATAAAAGAAGATATTTTTCTTATCCATAGAAAAACATAAAATAATTATAGGTAATTATGGTAATAAGAACAATGAACTAATCTCACCTATTAGGAAGAGGGGGATATTTTGTTTAAAATGAGAACATATTGTTAAACTTCCTAAATAAGATAAAATTGAATTATAGATTTTAACTTTAAAGGAGAAGTTCTTTCTAACTTTAGGTAATAAAATTAATATAAAGTACAAGAATGATTAGTAGAAATGATTTATAAATTATTTGGTATTTGATAAATTTGTTTATTGTTAATTAAATTATAACTTATAAGTTATAAGTTAATATATTTATTTAAGCATTTGCTATATAACTAAATGATGTAATATAAATTGATGTAAAAAATATAATTATATAATTTTAATTATGCAGATAAAATTTGTGTTTTCTAAATAAAGAATATATATTATGTAATTCTAATTATATATTTAAAAAAAAATAATTATATTCTTATTAAAAATTTGAGTGCTTTTATTTATTTTTCAAAAGTTCCAATTTTTTCCTTTTCTTGATAAGTCATCTTATTTAAATTAGTTTATCTAATAAATCATAATCAAATTTAAATATTATTTTTTATATATTTATTTTTTATTTATCAATTTAAACTATTGTTGTACTGAGTTTCTTGTTTATAATTTATATAGTATATAAATTTTACATAGAATTTTTAAAGTTAAAATTTTCTAATTTAAACTATATAAAATATTAAAAATAATGTAATAACTAAAATAAATATTCAATATTTTTTAATTAAATAGTAAGAAATAATAAGGAAATGTATAAAAATAATAATTAAAAAATTAAATAAACTATAAACTACAAATTAAAAACTAGCTAAAGTATATAAGTTACAAACTCCTAAAATAAGTTATTTTGAAATATACCAAAAATTTGTATTGATCAAATTATAATTTATAGCCTAGTCAAATAAACTAATAATTAGTTTACTAGTTTCACCAAATACATTTTATCTAATTAGTTTCACCAATCACATCCTATATAATGAAGAAGGGAATATGTTTGGCTAAAAGAGTTTGCCAATTTTTCAGAATTGGTTTTTGACAAATTAAGAGACAACTTTAAGTCATGTAATGGAATTAGGTCCTCTCTTAATTAATATAGCGCTCAAGCCTTTCACATGTAAAAATAATCACATAATATTAGATAAATATCCATTGAAAATTTCATTGTATAAAATCCAACAAAGGGTAAACTTAAATGTTTCAATCAACAATTATAAATTGAAATATACAACTTCAAAAATATATTTTCAGACTTCTTATTTTCTCATCTTAAAATTTTCAATATTTTTTCTCTTCTCTATTTTAAATGCTTATCTGTTCAATTCATTTGTCTATCTTTTTCAATCTACTCTCTTTTATTTATACTCTTGAACTGAATTTCAATATATTTTTTTTAAAAATACATTATCAATAATTGAAAGCACTGGAATGGTATGATTTAAATTATTCACTTTAAATGTAACATGTAATTTACATATTAAAATTATTAATCTATTATATCTTATAATAATTCAAAAATGAAACGAAGATCTTTCTAAACAATCCCACACCACACACAGCCACCCCCCGTATATCTTTCTCTAAATGGATCAATTAAAAAGTCTGAGTTAAATGGTCAAACTACTGAAATTAAGTCAATGATTCCGTGGTTTTTGGACGTGGCACTTGACGTGAAAAAATATATAAATGGATTTTCTTTGACACTCTTCCTTGGTGAACTAGAAAACAAATCGTATATCCATACAACAAACCCGCTATGCTATACGACAGAGAAAAATGAACCAAAATTAGTCCTACATAATAAAAAATTTAACCCATAATCTCACCTTCAAATTAGCATATCATAAAGTCAATGCCAGGTTATGTAGGGTTCTCTTACTTTCATCTTTCCTTGTCCAAAACTTTGACAAACAAGCCATTCCATAAACTACAAGTCTTCAAATGATCATCAAGTCATCGTAATCCTAACCAGCATAATTCGTTTTTTCAAGTATCTTTCAAAAATCAAATTTTTAATTTGAACATGAATAACGCACGCCACCCTTTTTCTTCTTCTAATATTTATTCAGATAACAACAGCTTAATTACGACATTATTACTCAAATAATGGACCATCAATGAGAAAATTTTATCATCGCAACTAATCTTTTTACTTATAAACTAAGTAATTTATTTTACCAATAGACTACCTATATTCTTTACATAAATTAGTTCTAGTAAGAGTCTTTGCTAGGCTTCCAAATTATCCAATCACAATATTCAATTACTATTATATATCGCAAAGGCTAATAATAAGGTTTTGGATCGTTTCTGAACGCAGCCTAAAAGGTATAAGAATGATGTTCTATTAAAATTATTGACAGAAAATCTTGAAAACTAAGCAAGTTATAGTATTATAACAGTGATTTGTTTTTAACAACGAAGAATTAAAATTAATAGAAATACTGAATGGGTGTTCCTGTTGGATAATTTGAGGGGGCAAAATCGAGAAGATATCAAAAGAATAAGAACTGAACCAAACACACATAAGAAAATGACACCACCTTCAACACAAAACCTTAAGACATTGGGTTTGTGGGTCTTCTTTCTTTTATATGTTGCTCAACTTTCTCATTCCTACTCAATGTTGAGTGGAATCATTTTCAAATACGAGTATCTTAATCACAAACAATCCTCACTTGTACCGCCGTTTACACACTTAAACGGGACACGCTTGCCTGAAACTTCATCAGCAAGACTTTCGATACAGGGATCAAATTGCACCCGTATGAGCCGGTCGAGGGGGAAAATCGGGGAGATCTCACAAGAATGAGACAAGAGCCAACCCATATAAGGGAATGACGCCACCTTCGACCCAAAATTTTAAATCATTGGGTTTGTTGGTCTTCTTCTTATATGTTGCTCAACTTTCTCATTCCTACTCAATGTGGGACTTAGACTCACACTTGGACACCTAACAAATAATTTGTTGGGTTGTTTCTCTCCTTGTGAGGCCCAAACCCATTATGTTTTGGTGTATCTATAACACATGACAAACCCAATATAATGCATTATTATAATTAGGATGAAAGGCTAACCCTAAGTGTGTGCAACCTTGGGAGCATTGGTGTGTGGAGAAGTGTGTGAGCAACCGCTTTGAAGAAAAGAGAGAGAGGTAATTCGCAACTACTTCCTATAGTAACCTGTGTTGGTTGTTTTGAAGATCCAACCATAAAACCTTGTTTGATCGAGCTACAACTTTTATTGAAGATTTCTCACTCATATTTCTTCAATTTGGACGGTGTGATTGTCTACTGGAGGTCTGTAGAAGTGTTAGGAATTTTGTGAAGAGCTGTTGTCCGCAGGACGTTCCTGTTACCGTCAGTCTTGGTTGTTTCGGAAATCGAATGGTAAAATCGTCTCCAATTGCTCTGAAATTTTTACTGGAGTTTTATCACTCACAGTTTGTTGTTTTGGATGGTCGGATTTGAGATAGGAGTTGTAGTTTGTTTCTAGAAAATTCGTGAACATTGTCTATTTTTCTGATGACGAGATTCTTGAACTCTACCTTATTAATTTTAATTTGTTGATATTTTTGTGCCATTGTTGGTGACCGTTTTGAGGATTAGGAAGATTTGTATTGATATGTTCTGTTATTAATTTTGTAAGACTCATTGTACCTTTGTTTTGGTATTAGTGGAGTATTTATCGTCCTGTGGGTTTTTTAATCTCTATTGAGAGGTTTTTCCACGTTAATTATTGGTGTTGATTTATTCTTTTGTTTTTGACTACATATTGGTTTTGTTTAGATTGACTGATTGCATTCAGGGTGTTTCCATATTGTTCTGATAAAAGTGAATCTTATTGCTTCCGTTGCCTGACTCCCATCAGTTCCAACCCTATTACACAAATGTCTCTGAGAGACTAAAACAAATAAATCACGACCAATCACATATAGTCCCATCAACTACAGATACATCATAAAAACAAAACCCATCAAGCCTAATACTATCCTATAGGGCTAATATCCATTCAAACACAAACAGAATATATAATAATAAACATTTTGTGTATGTAAATCTTAATGCTTCTCCCAAAACGTCTGGATTCTTTTGCTTTCCAAAGATGAATGTTCTAAAGGATCATTCGGTCCAAATGAATATGAACCAAACAATCCTACATCCATAGATAAATCTTATGCTTGAAACCAATTATCCTGCACAAAGGAGCAAACAAGCGTATATACAACCCTATCCACATTAGATAACCATCTACGAACCACCCACACAGCCCTACCAGAGTCCAGAACAAATCAATATTCTACTAAACCTGTCTTAAGAAATCTATCGAACTCATAAACCACTCAGAGAGAGATCCCTGCACTCTAAATCCACTGAATTTAGCCCAATTCCATACATGTAGTTGTGCCAATGCAAAAATTTCTACCTCATCAACCTGACCACACGGTTACAAACAATCTTATTTCTACAAGTCCAAACTTTATTGGCTTTAATGCTCAAGCCGTTAATGGTGAAGCTGCAAAAGTGTCTATCAATGTCATTACTTCTCACCCAACTCTATCCAATTATCCCACTTAACCCACAAACTTGAGCAACCTCACAATTAACTAATAAATGTTGTACTTTTTTTGCCTTCTTGTTACACAAGGGACACAAATTACAAATCCACCATAATCCCTCTCCTTTCAAGATTAATCCGCAGCCTATTTAGCAAAACCATCTATCCAAAGACCTTTGTTGTCCCTGGCACCTTAAGATCCCATAATGCCCTACAACTCTCCATTTGTTGATCAACTTGATCCTCCCTTAAAGTCCTATATCCAGACTAGACAGTATAGCTATTTTCATTCTTCCCTTGCTAGCAACATATATCTGAATTATTCTTGTTCCATTGAATAGTCGAAACTGTATCTACTAACTGCCTTTCCAAACTTTTTTCCCATTCAAATAGTTCTCTCCACTGAAAATTCGTACTATAACGGTGATGTTGACGTTTTGAAAATAATGAGTAATATGTTTGAAATTGAAAAGTTAAAGTCCATGCATAACCCATGCAGCCGCACGCTCGACCCACGCATGCATATTGCATATTAATATTTAATGGAGGCAAATTAAGGCAAAGAAACACTATTTAAAGGAGATTGAGTATGGCTGAGTTATGGAATATAAAGCAATCAGGGAGACCCCACTCATGTGTGTATTAGTACTATCACCACCTCTGCTTTCTCCCCACACTATATAGTTAATTATCTTACATAGACTCCTATTATTAAAGCATTGATTAGGTAGGAAGTAAAGTGAGAGTTGAATAATCTACCCCAATCTTTGTTCAATAGGTGCCTAATTTCGCTAATGTTTGTTTGTTTATTTTGTTAAATATAATGTTTAGTGTACTGAGACAAGGAAATATAACTAACACCATCTTAAGACGGTACCTTTAATTAAATAAGTAAAACGAGTATGATGTTTGAAATGCTTATTTTTTTAAAAGAAGAAACAAAAGTGAAAATAAAGAAAAACAAGAATATTTTTTTAGTTTTTGGGTCTCACAAGGGTTTGATCTTGGTCCTACATATTTTCATCACGGATGAAAAATCATGGTTACGTAGTTCTTTGTTGAAACTTGTTTGTTGACGTGTTTTGATATTTTTTAATTTTTGAAAGTTTTATATTTTTTTATTTTTGAAAACTTGATATTGTTCATGTTCTTTTTTTTTTAAATTTGATGGTATTTTCTTTTTAATATTTTTATAACTTTGGAAGTTAAATTTTATTTTGGATATCGCGCGTACGGTCCTTTGATTATCCAACCAAAATAACCAAACTTTTTCGAATTAAATTCCGCATGACGCGTACGGTCATTTGGATATTTAATCGAATTATTTCGAAAAAAAACCTCACAATACATAATTGGCTGTTTGGAGATTTGTCGCAACCGGGATCACGACGGGGACGACGATCCGAAAAAATTAATAAATACTTTTGAAAAATTAGAAAAAACAGGAGTCACCACCATAGTTTATTGTGGAAAACTATGGAAAAACCAAAAACAAGAATAAGGCTAGTATGTGAAAATCGGATTTTAGGTCCGGGAGTCGGTTACGTGTGGAGAAGTTATTAGCACACCCACAACGTCCATCCTAAGACGGTACCTTTAATTAAATAAGTGAAATGAGTGTGTTTTTTTCCAAAATTTTTATTTTTCCCAAAAGAAGACAAGATGCAAATAATAACGAAGAAAATATATTTTTTTTTTAATTTGGGGGACCCGACAAGGGTTTGACTGCTCTTACGTATTTCTATTAGAATGGAAAATCAGGGTTACGTAGTTCTTTGTTTTCAAACTTGTTTGTTTGAGAATTTAATATTTTTTAATTTTTGAAAGTTTTATATATTATTTTTTTATATTTTTGAAATTTGATATTTTGAAAACCTTTAATTCGAATCTGAAATATTTTTGCATATTTTCAAAGAGAAACTTCGTATTGGATATTGCTGGACGTGTACGGTCCTTTGATTACCCAAACGAAGTAACAAAATTTTTTCGAATTAAATCTCGTATAACGCGAACAGTTACTTAAAAATTTAATCAAAAAATTATTTAAAATAAAACGTTTTTTTGTATTTATAAAAAAAATGAACGATGAAAATGATATGTTTTTATGTTTTTTTATTAAAACACAAGGGTATTTTTGGAAGTTAAAGAAATTGGATGAGATTTGTAGGTGTAGGTTGAAATTGGTGTGGTGCAAGAAGTAGCTCTACGCACTAAAACTCCAAGAATAATGTTACGTTGACACCGTTAGTGGATTACCCCCACTTGACACCGGGGTAATTGTGTCAAAGTAACTTACGTGGCAGGGACAACTTTGGAAGTAAAAAATTAACTAAGCCCTAAAGCTTTTGAAACCTCAAAATTCGTAACTCCTGCCTCCTCTCAAACTTTCGCCTCTTCCTCTCAATCTCAAACTCCGTCCTCCTCTCAGTCTCAAAGTCTCGCTCTCTCAGTTTTGCTTTGCCTCCTCTCAGCGTCTTCCGCCTCCTCTCATTCGAAAGGTTTGTCGTTCACTCTCTCAGTCTCCTCTCCACTGTCGCTCTCGTTCACCTCGTCTCAGTCTCACTCTCTGCCCTTAAAAAGGTTCGCCTCGTCTCACTCTCTGCCCTAAAAAAGGTTCATTTTTTATTTGATTTTCGTTTGAAAAACGTGTAAAGGTTGCTCTTTTAAGTCATTGCTCATGCAAAAGGATGTTTTTTTTGTTTGTTGAATGATTTGAGTGTAAAGTTTTGGATTTTATGCGATTTTTGATGGAAAAGGAAGTCTTTTTCGTCGTTTCACTAAGGTTTGTTGACTAAGGTGTGCTTTGAATAAAGAATGGCTAATAAGTGGTTGTGAGCTGACAAATTCTCATTGATTGGTTACCCCTGCTTTAACGAGTGGACACCTAAGTACAACTTTTGGCGAGTGATGACTGTAATGAATTGTTTCCATAGCACGTGTGATGTTAGTTGGTGTTATTGAATTGTTTAGTTTTTTACAGGATTACAAATGGCATCATTCGGTGTTGTGTTTCGCGAACGATCCGAAATGGACAATAAGGTTTGATTTGTATTCTGCATAATTGTTTTTTATAGTAAAATATATTGTCATGTAATGCCTATATTCTCTGCTTTAATTATATGTAGGAATGCACAAGAGTCCGCCATTGTTGCAGGACTAAATATCTAGTGAAGGTGAACAACATTTTAAGTGATGAGCATAAGGCTTGCATAAAGAGCACCCCTTTTGGTTGGCTCCTCACAGTTGATAGAGAACTGTAAATGAGGAGGATGCTTGTAAAGGAGCTATGTTTTAGATTTATTGAGAAAGACTGTGGTTTTAAAATTGGATCTGAAGTTGTTTCTTTTACATTACTTGATGTTTGTGTAGGGTTAGGTTTGAGAGTTTGTGGACAGAAAGTGGATATAGAAAAGGAAACAAGTGATGACAATCTGAGGAGTTTTTTTGGTTCAAATCGTGTTAATATTACAATGCTTTATGATTAATTACTTAAACATGTCAATGATTTGGTAGTTGTAGATTTTTGTAAATTGTATATATTGTTAGGTTTGTGTGAATTTTTTTTGCCGAACACAAAGGGTACTGTACATAATGGACTGTTTAGTGTTATGGATAACAACTTAGGTGATTTATGTAAATACAATTGGGGTGGCATTGTCTACCTATACCTGGTACGAAGTTTATGTGAAGGTGCTGCATCAGTTCAAAAAGTGCCAGCTCCTTCAGATGTGTATATTGTTGGGTGTACATACTTATTGCAGGTAAATTCTATATTTAGTTCAAAAGTACTATTGTATATTGTTCGTAATAACTTTTAAGTTGTGTTTTTTGATTTTTTGTTATGATTTGTGTCATAGATTTGGGCGTGTGAACATTTGTTATTCCGAAAAAAAATAGGGAAATGAGGGGTAAATTTCCCCGCATCCTTTATTGGAAGGATGTGAAGATTGCAGATAGCATAGTTCGTTCAGCATTCAATACTAATTTGGTAAGTGTTTTAAGGGTAATATTGAGGTGTAATCATGTTCACATTATTTTTTTATGTGTGCTAACTTTTACTATGAGTAGGTCGTTGCTGAACTGGCTGTGTCAAATGAAGAGCTTGGATATGATATTGTGAAAGAAGCTATAGAAGGTGCTGCTGGTAAACCAAATGAAAATAAAAAAGACCACCATCATGTGCAGAAAGATGGTGCTGACCTTTTAAAACTACGTCATATTATCCAAGTCCAAGAGGATAATATCAGGGAGCTTCAGAGGGAGATTATTGAGCTTAGGAAATTGGTCGATAATAAACGAATATCAGAAACTTCAAATGACATAGCCCCTCCTCTAGCAGCAACCCGAACAGCAGCAACCCCAACAACAGCAACCCCAGCAGCAGCAAACTTAGAAGCAGGAACCCCAGCAACAGCAACCCCAACAGGAAAGCCAGCACCAACCACAACAACAACTCAGAAAACAGAGGCACAAGCACCCAGAAAAACTCGAATGAAGAGTGTATTAAAAAGGAAGCTTGTTAATTCCCCTCCTCCAGCAGCAACCCCAAAAGCAACAACCCCAGCAGCAACAACCTCAGAAGCAGGAACCCCAGCAGAAGCAACCCCAGCAGCAGCAACCCCAACAAAAAAGCCAGCACCAACCACAGGAACAACTGAGAAGACAGAGGCACAAGCACCCAGAAGAACTCGAATGAAGAGTGTAGTAAAGAGGAAACTTGTTAATCCTCTCCTCCAGCAGCAACCTCAGAAGCAGCAACCCCAGCAGCAGCAACCCTAGCAGAAGCAACCCCAGCAGGAAACCCAGCACCAACCACAGCAACAACTGAGAAGTCAGAGGCACAAGCACCCAGAAGAACTCGAATGAAGAGTGTAGTAAAGAGGAAGCTTGTTAAATCCTCTAAATTAGGACCTCCTTTTACGACATATCCTAACAAAAGGAAAAGGTCTGCAAGGGTTGGTGCAAGGGTTGTAAAAAGTCGCAATAATTAATTCCTGTTAATGTATATTGAACAGATATTTTGTGGAACAAATTAAATTGTTATTGCATTTTATTGTCTGAAATTGTTAGTTATATTTTGTTGAATTTTGTGGAACATTCAACTTCTTTGGCCAAGTGTTAAACTAAAGTATCCCCCCATTATATAATGGCTGAAAGTTGTGATGCCTAGAGTTGAGGGAATTCAATATAATTTAGTCAACTGATGCCAACATGTTCCTATTGAATATGGTTTTGATTAGTTGCCAAAACGTTAACTGAGAGGTACTTTCGTTAAAACATGGGTAACTCCATATGTTTAGTAAGTGAATGCCACTATGTTAAAATGCGAAAATGGTCGTACTGCACATAATTGCCACAACGTGAGCTGTGGTATACCCTGGTTAAAACATGGGTAACACCTGAATTTAGTAAGTTCGAGTTGTTATTTATGCAGAGGTATGTGTCAATTTAGCATATTTTGATACATAAAACAGTCATCGAGGCAAGTTACAGGGTTGTAAGTGAAGGACACAAGTACTTGAAGTGGCAAAATGGTCGTACTGCACTTAGTCGTACAACGTAAACCGAGGTATCCCATCGTGAAAACATGGGTAACCCTATATTTCAGTACATTGACAGCTGTTATTTGTACACAAATGTGTCAATTTAGCATAAATTTGGTACATAAAAGGTTCATGGAAGTAATGCACAGGGCGGTAAGTGAAGGACACTAAAACTTAAAACGCCAAAATGGTCGCACTGCATGTAGTCGCCACAACGTCTACTGAGGTGTCCTTTCGTTAAAGATTTGGTAACCAGTCATTGATGATGACTCCTGTGAGTTTCCTATCGATGTGAGGAGTGACACAAATCCACCAGATTGGGCAGTGTGTACCTGTAAAGACCATGTCAGCATAATATAACACGAAATACAACAGCATATTCATGCAAATGTATAAATCTGTATGTAACACGAACGATTTCTGTTTGGTAGTTCATTGTGGATACAGTTATTGTGTTTGGTTGAGATAAATTACTCCTTGAACTAGTGTGTTTGGCAATGACTGCCTTCTTTCGGCTTCGAGGCATCTCACATGCTGACCTCAATCTTTTATATGGAGGTCTTCCCTTTCTTGAAACTGGTTCAAGGCTATGAATATTTGTGTTGACCCTGTCATTCATGGAATTATTTCTCTGTGGAGTCCTATTTTCCAAATTGGTCCTTGCTGGGTAATGAGTTTCAATGTCGTGTGAGTCAGCAAAGGATTGCAGATGGACAAATAACAATTCACTTGTTTCCTGATTTTCGCAAGCTACCTGAGTTATTTCTCCAAATGTTTGGCATAAGGTATCGTAGCGCTGAATATGTGGTGGTTTGTCTCTGGAGTTAAAAAGATGTGACTACGTAATTATGCTTTCTCCTGACATTCTTGCTCCACCTTTGCAATATATACTTTGTTGAAATGCTCTTTTGTCTTTCTTGGGCAAGAACAACCAATGCATGTCTACATATTATTCTCCTGAACTCAAACAAGAAACACTGACATTGCACATCCTTGGTTTTTCTGTCATAGAAAACAGTGAATAATTTCTCACGACAATGTTCATTATGGATGGACTGTTCCATTACTGTGTAGGTACAATTTTCTCCATCACTATGACAATGGTGAATTAGGCAACTCATTTTTTATCTAAATTCAATTTGCACCTCAGTGAACTTAACATGTGTATATTCTTTTTGAAATTGTCTTTCCATCAATGACTGTGAGCCACAATGAATTACCGTGTTCAATGAGCCGAAGTCAGCCTCCTTCTCCTTTTCCCACTTATGTTGCAAGGCATTGTCGTATTGTTGAACAAATTGTTGTAGTGTTGTCATGGAATTGATGTAACCGTCGAAGAATGCATTCATGCTTTCACTCCTTTGTGTAGTTGACAGTCCTGCCCAAAAATGACGTTTTAAATATATAGGAACCCATCGATGTCGTTCCTCATATAGAGAAGTCAACCACTGGTTATCAACCAAGCCAAAATGTGCTATGAAATTATCCCAATTAGTTTCAAATTTATCCATACTTTCGGACTCATATACCACATCCTTCATGATTCTCTTGATGTCCTTGTATTGGTTATACCCTTGTAACTTTTCTGGAATTTTCTTCATAATGTGCCACAAACACCACTTGTGTCGTGTCTGAGGGAAGACAGTGGCAATGACATTCTTCATGGCCTGACATTGATCAGTGACAATCCCTTCTGGATCTTTGTAATACATACAACGTCTCCAACAGTCAAATAGTCAAACAAATGTGTTGGTGTCTTCTGAGGATAGTATCCCACACCCTAAAAGAATGGATTGGCCGTGATGATTGACCCCAGCAAAAGGTGCGAAAGGCATGTCGTACTTGTTAGTTAGGTATGTCGTATCAAATGATACAACATCTCCAAAGTATTGAGAGGCAGCCCGGCTTCTTGCATCTGCTCAAAAAACATTCCTTATGCGGTTGTCTTCGTCGACGTCAATATTAAAGAAAAAATATGTATTCAATTCTTTCATGCGGGAAAAATGCTTCAACAATGATTGGCCGTCCCCTTCTTTCCCTAGTGCACGTCTTTGCTGAGAAACGTAGTTTCGCACATCACGTTCAACAAAAGGAAGGTTATCGTATCCTCCAACAGAATGAACTAGTGATTGATAAGTTTTATTTGTCCTCACACCAGCCTCGTCATTCAAATCAATAGTCCTCTTAACCCCAAGGTTAATAATTCTGTTTCCCCTAAACAATATTGACTTAGTTGGACTTAAGTCGTGGGAGTGTTTCTCGTTCACAGTTGTGATGTACCATTCGTCTTCCTTTTTTGTAACTGTAATGCGAGCTGGGCACTCATTTGCTTGCATTGGAATTAACTTGCTTTCACCACGGTTCTTTGGTACATATGAACCTGCTCTCGAGCAGACCAAAATGAAGTACCTTAATTACTTGTCGGTTCCTTTTTTTGACGACCTTCTTCTAATACCAAAGCCTTTTGTGATTGCATATTGTCTGTAGAACTTTGTTGCTTCTTCTGCACTTGAAAAACACATGTCAATGGTGGGAACACAAGTGTCCATGTTATGAGAACCTTCCTCATTAACTACATTTGACGTTTGACATTCTTCACTAGAGGGAATATCATCCAATGACAATATTGGATCAGTGTTAATGATATGGAGAGAGGAATTCACCTGCAATTGCAATTGCAATGTCAATGACAACAACTTATCAGCCATAGTTAAATCAAATATACAGTAACTATAACCATTATTAAGAGTGAAAGTAATAAATAAACAATATTGCTATTCAGTAACCAATACTAAAACGCCGGTGTCCACTCCATAAAACATGGGTAACCACTAGGTTACTGGAAGCCCAATAATCAGTTTTAAGGAACAGAGGTGAATTAAATAAATGAATTCCATGTGGTCAATAAAAGCATCATCAAACCTAATAAGTGAAGAACTTCATTACACATAAATGATTGTTATGATGACGTCTGAATTAAGTAGGCAAAACATAAACTAAGGTGTCCCCTCGTTAAGGCATGGGTATCCGTTGCATTAATACAAGGTAACAGAACAATGTTAAATGTAGTGATGAGTAACTATGTCCATCGTTTTGTGTGGAACCACATAAAAAAACAACATTGCAATTCAGTCCCCAATACTGTAACTACTGGGTGTCCTCGTTAAAGAATGCCTAACCAATGATGGTAATGTTGCCTATGAACCAGTATTAAGTAAGGCAATGGTATTAAATGAACATATTTTCATGATTAAACATACTATAAGCTTACAAATCTGGCTATCATGGATACTTAAACAAATATTAGGTGGAAAAAAAGCAAAACAATCGTGAAGCATTTAATGATGTTGGTGAGACAATAAAATGACAATAACCAAGCATTAATAACAAAATGAAAACATTAATGGCGATTTTCACCTACCTGATCTGCCATTGAATGCTTCAGCTGGAAACGTTTGGGATGGTTCAACTTCGCGCCTTTTTTTGGTTGTCAAGAAACTCTTAAGGAAGAAGAAAGAGCTTAAGTGTTGCCTCGTAACTAGTACTACCAACCAACATTAAATGTGACTGTCAAGTAGGTAGTAGAGTTTTAAGTGCTAACACACATTTGTCTATTCACAATGTGACAACCAAAGCAACTTACAGGGGTACTTTTGTCAAATAACATCCTTTCATTAAATGAAAAGTGCATTTCGTGTGTTTCACGCCATAGGTAGCAGAAAAAAGAGTAATATATCTTTCTTTGTTATAGTAATGTTAGGTTGACACTGACTAATGTTATAGGAACCCAAAAGCAACTTGGCATTAGGTATTTAAACGTTGGGAAATCAGACTTCTCTGACCAAACCAAAAGGATTAGTTCGTGAAGGCCATGGAACCTTCGGAAGGACTTGACATCGACGACATTGACCTAGCCACTTTTGTTCGTCGGTGTAACTCCACAACCAACGTAATCCCAGGACCAGCGGGTAATGTACAAGCCGTTCTACCGAACCGAACCTCCTCACAACCAAAGAACACACAAGAGTTTGTGAAATGTATCGTTGAGGCATCTGACCACCGAGATTTCAGTACCAATCCATGGGAATGGGCACAAAAATTTATTAACTTTCATGGTAAGATTTCTTCAAATAAATTACATATTATACTTTAAGCTCCATGATGATGTTTGAATTACTTTGTAAAGGGTTGTTGAGTGTACATAACATTGACAATGTCTCAACACTTACAACCATGAAAACGTTGACAACCAAGGAAAGTCCTTCTCGCCTGGTGTTGGTCCCCTGCGTTGTGAAATCTTGTGAGCCAAATGGACTTGGGGACATGTTAATCACAGTAAAGGTGACAACCTTTCGATACACAAACTTCTTTCATATGGCCTGTGAAATACAAAACAATGCAATGACAATGTTTTACATTATATAGGACCCCACAAGAACTGCTAGGGCCAGTGTTCATCGAAAAGTCTTAGAGGACCCTGAATTTGGAAGTGATATCCAAGTCGGATCTGTGTTAGTTTTAAAGAATGTGAGCGATTATTTTGCAAAAGACTACTGGTAACCCCCTCAGTAAGGAGGGGATACCTTAGTTGACGTTTTGGCGATTGAATTGACATACGCTTGTGTTTATGTGGTTAGTCGCCAGAATTTCAACAAAGGTGTCCACTCATTACTGAAGGGGTAAACTTTGGTGTTTTCTAATGTCATTTGTCTTTCCTATTTATTCGTACGTCATTAAGAGTTTTGACTCATGTTTGTCTAGGTTGTCGTGTACACTCCCAACGAACACATTTTTTATCTCAACATAACACTAAATAACATCGTGAAGGTGCTCAGGTTTGATATAAGTCCACCAACTGAGGAATTACTTCATGCTTCACAACTAGTCATTCGCCTTAATCCAGACATAGGTATATAAAAAGCTGGTCTTCATTTCTGGAATACATTTGTTGTGAAAATTTAATTCATAATTATTATCTTTGTGCAGATCCTAAGCACCGTCATTGGTTTACTGATACCCAGCCTCACAGTGGCAACTGATGGATAATTAACTCGTGGATTGGAGGACTGCAGAAATAAGGATGGCCTTAAATTTTCACTATCAACGATTTTACTTCATAATTACGTGTAATGTAATTGAGTGGTGTGATGTTGGTGTATTATGTTCTGAATTATGTTGATCACATGATGTTCATTTTCGTCACCTCGGTGCCTTAACAATGTTTTTTTATGATACCATCAACTCAACGGTGACCTACGGCTTTACAAGGGGACACCTCAGTTATCGTTTTGGCTATTGATACGAAACCTCCTCATTAAGATCCTTTGTTACAAATGAAGTAGTAATAAGGATTAATAACGATGAAATATTTACAGTCACATTAACAATAATTGTATCAATGGTTACACAAGTACATATGAACAACAATATTTACAGTAGTACATATTAAAAACAAATTCAATAGTAGAGTGATCTACAACCCATAACAACAATCAAGTATTACTTTGGGAACTTAAACTAATCAAACTGATAGCAGATAACACAGTTTGGCGTTTGCAATTATCCTCATGGTTAACCCATTGATACACAAGTTGCTTCCGAAAAGAGTTAAGATCATATTGCAAATAAACAATGATGAACCAAATTAAAATATGACCAACTCAACCAAAAAATCAAGACAACCCTAAAAGTCAAATGACCTAACCGTGGAGTATTCAGGCATATTTTTTCCATTAAACCTTCATGAACCATCCCACAACTCCATGTATTTAATAATCATCATACCACAATCATAGCTGAAAAAAGAAGACAAACATTTACCAACCAATCTAAAAAAATTCATATTCCACAGATTTACCAAAACAGATCACACTCACGAGTTTGGTTGGACTGGGAGATCATCGTCTATCAGTTTAACACGAGATGGTTTGGGTTCGCTGGCATCTGAAAAGAAATATAATAGATCTTGCAGATGATATGCCTATAAAGAAAAATACCACATACTTCAAAACCTTTTCAGTAACACATACTTCAAAACCAGATGATTTCAGTAAACAGAACTCTAGCACATTACCACAGCTAAATCAATGGCCTTGCGATAGCGCTGTTTGTGTTTGTGTCCAAGGGAATCAAACACATACAACTCTCTCCTCCCCCAAACCAGAGCGTAACACCACCAGTGGTCGTTATGGATTGTGGGGATAAAAATCTACACAAAAAATAAGGTTTTAGTAATCAATAAACCCTTACGTTATTTTATATCAGAACACTTACTATTTCGATATTCATTAGTTCATAGAACTACAATAAGTCCTCTAGATAAAAGGCAGAGTATTCAGCTTCTCCCCATTCGCTCCATTTTTTTTTAACACTTTCTTTTTCCATTTCCTGAATTACATTGGTCTGCACCAAACAAAATTATACAAAATGTAGATAAAGACCATTACCCCATATTAAGTTAAAACGTCTTTATAAGGACCATATGTTTGTAATGAAGTACTTAACTTATTCATTTACACACAGATCCAGGATTGATCACGCTTTCATGCACTACATATGTTATATTTCAGCACCCATGTGGCTTAATTCTGGTTTTTAACCTCATACAAATCCCTTGGTTATCTATGGCTTAACGAGGGGACACTTACGTCACAGTTTTGGCGACTGGGCTGAAACTTCTTCATAAGGACCATATGTTTCTAATGAAGTACTCAACTTATTCAATAACACACAGATCCAGGATTGATCACGGTTTCATGGACTACATAATTTTCTATTTCAGGACCTATATGGCTTAATACTGGTTTTTTAACTCAGTACCAATTCTTTGGTTACCTATGGCTTAACGACGGGATACTTTCGTTAAAGTTTTGATGACTGGACTGAAAATAATCATAACAAATTTACAGGGATATAAAAAAAGAAGTTCTGATACTACTACATACCGCAAACATGGGATTAAAGCATACACGGCTGATCATGCCCGTTTTTTTCCTTTCATCATGCATCAGCAGAAATGTCTCAAACAACATGACCATGTTATCCACTTTTTCTGCATGACCAAGGCTGCGTAGGTCAGCCTTGCTAATTACATGTTGGATCTCAACAACAGCACTGAACAAATAACAAAATATAATGTCAAAGGAATGTGTCATGCGTATATATGGACTGAAAAACACACACTAAAGAAATTTACAAAATAAAATATACTTATTGTCATTATCTTCACCATCAGTTATGGCAATATATAGCTTTTCTACATCGATGTTGTCGTCAGTATCTCCATCTCCACCCTTTGCCTCAACGGTACTCCCTGGGGGAGTCTTTGCTGCGGGAGACGTTGCTGGAGGAGTCTGCTCTGGGGGAGTCTTTGCTAGAGGAGTCTGCTCTGGGGGAGTCTGCTCTGGACGAGTCTGTTGAGGAATCTTTGGACTCTTTTGAGGGGTAGTCTGTTCTGGACTATTAGAACTGGGACTAACATAAGGACTGTTTGGTGAGGGACTCGTTTGGGTACTCTTTACTGTTGGAGGATTCCTGATTGGAGTCCTTGATCTACTTCTTCGTAGAATGGAGGATGAGGACGATGGTCGTTGGACCGTTTTACTTGGGGCATTGCACATTTGTTGTCGTAGCAGGCTAACTTGGTGTGAGAGTTCAGCAATAAGCACTGCATTTGATTCAATCTTTTGTATAGTGGCTGCAACTTCTGCCCCGTAATTACAATTGTCATCCTCGACGTCCTCCTCAATGCCCACTTCATCAGAAGGGTGAACACATTCAAGTGCTTCACGCACAATGTCCATCCTCTCCTCTTCCTCTGTCAATGTCCAGTCTCATACAATCTACACAAAAGTATACAATTATTGTCAAAAAATCATCAAATATTATAAAGAGATAATTTAAACAATAGATAGAATGACCATTACCTTATTATTTAGAAATAACTTATGTATTTGTGAGGAATATCTCAAAGTCTTTATGGATGGCCAGTCCCGAATACGTGGGAATAGAGAACTGCGTCCTATTCCCACATGTTGCACAGCCCACAACTTCTCAAAAAGAATAAATAAACCAATTAGGAAAACAAGTATTTAACTTCCAAATTCTGAATACATTATACATAATTTAAATTCAACCAAACAAATACCTGCAACACAGCTACACAGCCGACCAAGTGTAGGCTGCCGGTGTTTTTTTGCTGACAGAACTGAGTGGAAGCTCTGTCCAAGCTCTTCACAAGTAAAGAATGAACAGCCTCACACCAGTTCCACAGGTGTAAGGACTGTAAATTATCTAATAAACTAAAAGGAAATGTAGTAACTGTCCTAGAGGTGCGAGGA